>Ga0066404_1000061_pt1 | contig 48580 bp, 39 predicted proteins | sample LakWasMeta4_LOW4_2_FD_59491 | JGI IMG/M metagenome (GOLD analysis project Ga0066404, IMG submission 59491) | Freshwater sediment methanotrophic microbial communities from Lake Washington under simulated oxygen tension - Sediment Metagenome 4_LOW4 | ecosystem: Environmental > Aquatic > Freshwater...
CCCTGGAACAAACTTCGAACTTCCAAAAGATATGTTTGTTTCAATGCCAGAATTAAAAAAAGATGCCTACGGTGTAGAAATGGCCGGCGATGGTGATCTCAAATCTTTTCTTGATGGTGAATCTTCGATGCCCGCAAAAATTGATAAATTAAAAGAGATGTTTAAAAAACAAAGAGAACAAGTTAACGAAGAAGTCAGCAATTATATTGCCCTTCAAGAAAATGCGATGAAAGAGCAAAAAGGCCGTTGGGAAAAACTGGCGGGCGAATGTAAAAGTGCAGTCGACGCTTCTTCCAAAGCGCTGGCCCAAATGAATAACGAAAACCAAAAGAAACAAGCGGAAGAAGACGCTAACGTTGCTAAATTTTGTAAAAAATATAACAGCATCAATCAAAACCCGGTTGGTGGATGTGGAAAAGCAAAAGACCTGGCGGAACTCTCCGACTCTATCGCTGCGCGCTTGGCAAGTCAGGCCACAACCCTAACTGAACAGTACGCTTCTGCTTGTGATGGATTTAATAATGAATCCGATTCTTCAAAAAACCAATGCAGCACGGTCGAAGATGGAAAAACAAAATACTATCCATGTGCGAGTGGAAAATCGAATGCTGGAGAGGCGCCGGCGAAAAAAAGACCAAGCATGCCACTGGCCAATCTCTGTGGTGCCGGTTCTTCACTTAAAAGCGATAAAGATTTTTTAGCTAACGTTAATAAAAAACTTACTCCTGCTGATCAGGAAAAACTAAAAGAAGCTAAGAATATGGATGAGATTTTAGAAAAAGCTGATTCGCTGGAGAACAACAGTTTCTTTATCGATCTTAGTGAAATTCTGACTTCCAATAAGGATATCTGTACCCAATTAAAAAAGATCAGTTCAACTTCGGCCGGAGATGGTGGTGCTGCCGAGAAATCTCATGCTGCAAAAAAAGAAGCCCTAGAGGCCACGATCAAAACAGGAAAGCCAGAACAAGTTACCGTGGCCCAGGCGGATCTCATCAAGTTATTACAAGAAACACCAGAGAAAGGTCCTAGTGCCGAGAAAAAGAAAAGACTGCAAGATGCCCTCAGCACCCTGGCTTCCATTTCAGCTCCACTAGACCCTAATTCCAAAGAGGCCCAGGCCGAATTTATCAGCAAGATCGGTGAGCAAATGGAAGGACCTTGCGATATGCAGAGTAATAGTAACGTAACAAAAAATACTGGTTTCGATTTAAAAAATTTCGATGCCAGCGTATTGGGATCAGCTAGGTAGCAATGAATAAAGGCCTTACCCTATTTAAGATAACGTCGAGCGCACTAGTAGTACTAGTGCTGTCGTCGTGTGTGCCCAATGCCGGGAATAGTTTGCGCGCGCGCGACTCTTCAAATACTGTTACTGGCAATACAAACGTGGCCGTCGGTCAGGGAAGAGTCTTAAGCGACAACCCGATTATCCTCACCCAAAACAGCGGACTTTCTGATTCCTACGACCTCAATAAATTATTGACCACCGTCCCGATTACCAACGATGCCTTTTTAAGCGGCACTCACTCCTTCTACGGGCTTCAGTATTATTTTGAAGTTCGCGAGAACAAAGACCGGCCATCTGCGCTGCAAACCACCGATGGAAAATGGGCATTCAAAGTCAACACCCCTGAATTTTTGCAAGTTAATACTTTTTATCATTTGAATAAAGTGATCGATCTGTTTTACCAGAACCTGACTCAAAGTTACTCGCTGGCCTATGATTTGTCGGCCCCTTATGACAGTGCGCTGCCGCTTGGACTTTTGAGCAGCTCCAGTGCTTTTAACGGCAGCAGCGTTCCGCTCACTGCTTATTCTGATTGTGACGTGGCCAATAATGCCTATTTTGATCGTGCCAATCAGACCCTATGTTTTGGTTATCTTGAAGGCCATAGTCTGGTTAAATGGGCACAAGATAGTTCAGTTATTTTCCATGAGGCCGGACATTATTTTCAAAAGATGCAATTAAATTTGCGCAATTATACCGGGCTTCAGAAAGTTGATTTAGGAAGTGGCGCTTACGACGAGGCCGGCTCAATCGGTGAAGGTCTATCAGATTATTACAGCTATTTTGTGAATGGCCGCACTCATTTCGCAGAATGGGGAGCGGGAAGATTTTTAAACTCCTCCCGACCACTCAGCGAAAACGACTCACTTCATATTTCCGGACTTTCGACTGATGCTGATCAACGTTTAAGTTATCCTCAGTATATTGGTTATGATCCCAATAGACCGACTATTCCGGTGGAAGATATCCATTTGTCGGGAATGATTATTTCGCATTACCTGGTGGCACTAACCGAAGATATCGAAAATAAATGTTCGATGAGCAAAAAAGAGGCATCAAATTTAGTCGTTCATTTAATTAGTGAGACCCTCGCCGAACACGGAGACTTGTCTTCTAACGGCACAAAAAGTATTTCTTCCCAAAACAAAATCAATTTGAACCCTGCTTATTCTTTTGACTGGTTCAGTAAAGTCAATCCCATCAATTATCGATCGTTCATGCAAACCTTTGCCAAAAACTTACTCAACTCTTTGGGAAAAAGCGGTCTGACCAAGTGTAATGGCACGACCTATGCTCCCGACTCCATCGAGTCTTTAATCGATCAATATGGATTGCTTCTTTTTAGAAATTATAATGAGAATAGAAACCTGTCTAATCTTGGCGCGTTCAACAACTCTGCGGTTAATGAACTCAATAGAAAAAAATCTGTTTTAATAAAAAAAGATCTTTTGATTCTTGATCCAACCACCAATGCCAGTTCAGCTTTCGTTATCGATAATAGAGATCAAATTAAAAAAGGTATCACTTCCCTTCAGTCCAGTGGATTGATTGGTTCTTTATCCACCCAGACTCCAAGTGATTTAAGTTTTAATAATAACAACGGAAAAGTCAGTCCAGGTGAAGTCGTGGCGCTGGCGATCAATCTTTATAACAATTCCAACTCTCCAATGGGTGGGGTTCAAATTCTGGCCAATGATTGGGATCACGCTGATGCCACATCTGGTAGTCCCTGCAAGTTTAAAACGACTATATCCAATGACCAATGGCCTCTAAGCAGTGAAGGCGGTGCTCCTTGCTCGACCACGGTGGCAAGTGTCACTACCGACTACGCTCCCCAAGTTGATTCGGCCGATGATTTCGCCCCTGTTTGTTTCATGCAGTCTAATGAAAATAGTTCCACCAAATGGGTATCGCAGTCTGAATTTAAAACCAAAATGGCCCTCAATTCTTCTCTGTGCCTTGACCCTAATGCGGGAAAGGAAAAAGAATGTTTTATTAGAGCAATTAAAGGCGCTGACCAGGCTTATTTTTCAAAGTTAAATCCTAAATCGACCTGGGGCCAGACGATGGCCGATCCAACTTCCGGTAAAGCTCCGACCTTTGAATGGGGAAATGTCATTTTATTTGAAGTCTCAAAACGTATTCCTCCCGGAACGGTGATCGATTGCCGTTTGAGATTGCGCTTCACTAATTGCGATGATTGTTACCATGATCAAGACCTGGCAAGAAAAAATTTAGACTATACCGACACCGACTACAACGGACCTCGACCTTACAAAATAATTCATTTGCAGATACCTATTACTGATTAAACTATGAAAAAAATTTGGCTCTTTGCGATTTCTACATTCATTGCCCTGACCATCGCTTTATACAGTAAGAAGTCTCCGCCTCTTTATGCCTATAAGACTGGACCTGCCTGGAAAACTTTCGAGAAGCGATCCAACCAGGAAATCAGCGGCCATAAGACCACTTCTATCGAATTGGCAGCGGCACGCATTCCGGATATTAAACGAGAACTGGCCCAAATCAAAGACCCCAAAGTTTCTTCAGTCAATTCGGTCAATGCTCAGGCCCAGGATCAAAATGCCAGAGTTACGGCTTTTCTCTATCGGGAAGAACGCGTCCTGATTGGAGACATTCAAAAAAATGATTATCAAGACGAAGATGTTGAGCTGGAGATGATAAATAAACCTAATCATAACTGGAAAGAAATGTTAGGAAGCGATTTGATTCGCTTTCAAAATGAAGAGACCAAAGTCATGATCAAGGAAGAGTTTCCAGTTATAAAAATTCAAAATGGCAGAGGACAATATTTAGAGCAAGTGATTGTCACCTACCTCTTTAAAAATGGAAATCTCAACAGCTACCGCGCTCTGATTGACTCTGAATCGGGAATGGTTATCGAGACCTGGGACAAAACAGTGCATGAGAAAGTCCGGGGCGAAAGAGCAGGCCTAAGCCTGCCCTTGGAAAATGAAAGTGGAATTATAACAAGGTAAACGGAGCGCTGATTCCCAAGACAATTTCTTTGGTATCAAATTCCGGATTAAGTGCCCCAGCTTGAGATTCATCGTAAGTCGACATGCGGTATTGCAGGTTGATGCTAAGAAATGGCAGTCCGGTAAATCCCAGTCCCAATTCTGTCCCCGACCCTTTTGAGAACGTGTTGTCGCTCGCCGTTGTTTTATCGGAAAAATAATAACCAACCCATGCCCGAAGCAGAATTGGAAAATTATAACCGGCAAAGATTCCAATCTGATCACGTTTTTGATCCTGGCTCACTTCCGCAACCCCAGGAGATGTCGTTTTATAAGTAAAAGCAGAATGGGTGAAATCCAATCCTGCCATTAGGCCCAATTGTTGGAATCCCAGACGGGCCCCATACTGAACACCATTATACTTAGTGGTTTCCGTACCATAGTCAGCGTTTCCATGAATATTAAAACCCAAATGCGGCTCAATCAATAAACTGGCCTTCGCTGAGTACGAAGTTAGCGCAGTAATGGCGACGATCCCCAATGTGAGAAGAGAATTCTTTACATGACCCATAGTTCCTCCTTGAATAAAGTGTCTGTTAAGTTCATTATCTCAGGGCCATCAAAAAAGGGAAGAGAATACGTATGAAAAGTTTCAAAGCAACCTTGATGTTAAATTTGACCTGCTTGGCTACCTTCTTGGCTGCCTTCAATGCCCAGGCCATAAGCTTCGAAGTGATCGGTGCGTGTTCAGCAGAACCCCTGCACCAAGGAAGCTTTGAGCTTAGCGATCTAAAAATTAGTGCTGGAGCAACTAGCGTGGCGATCTTCGATCAACACAGAATCCCCTACGTAGGCAATGAGAGCGGTTTTAACTCTATCGTCAACAGCCCTGTCGGTTTGGACTCTATTGAAGTGATCTCTGATACCAAAATGCGCGCCTACGGCTGGTGCTATTCAGTTAACGGCATCCAACCCGAGGTCTTAGCAGGCGACTATTTATTTAGCAGCAACGACGACAAACTCGTTTGGTTCTATGCTTATTCCACTTACGAAAAAGGAGAATGGCTCGATTACTGTGTGCCTTCCTACCAAATTAAAGCGCCTCAATTTTGTGCAAAATAATGCCAAAAAAAAACAACTGCTTGAAATAATATAATTTTGGCAAATAGCACTCAATTCCGACAGTAATACTCCGATAAGTTTGAAGATCCATTACCTTCAATCTCTTGTGGGGCCACTTACGAAACGACCTTTCAAAATCTATCTCGGACTGCTCATTCTGCTGACCCTTTGGGGCCTGAAGCAAAGTTATCATTTTAGCGGTCAGCGGGCGGTTGCCAGTGACTGCACCGATATGGCCACCACTATCATCCAGCACTCAATTCCCGAAGAAGTACTGCTGGCCCAAAGCAAAAAGAGCGCTGCCCAACTCGAACATTATCGATTCAAAAACTCAATCTGGAATAAGATTTTAATGGTTCGCGAATTTGAGCATTTTGATGAAAATGAATATTTTCGTCTGCTGGAAATTTATAAAGATTCAAGTGGGAGCGAAAAAAATTTATTGGCGATGAATCCCGTCAGCATTGAACAGAAGCTCGCCTTAATTGAGGCCATTCAATTAAAATTTTCTCATTTCGAAAACTTGCCATCGATCCAGGATGAGATTCAAAAACTAAATAGCTACAAGCTTAAAAAGCTTGAGCGCCTGATGAAAAATTTTGATCTCAACTCTAAAGTGACCCGGGAAAATCTCGAATCCTTTTCCAGTGAATTTTTTCTTATCCTAAAAGGACCTCCTCTCTCTTTGTTGGATTATTTTACAAAAAATAAAACGGCGCGAATGAATGAGCGAATGCTCCGAGTCTTACAAGAAGACATGTTGATTAGAGGACTCAAAGGCACCTTGGAGCGCATTCCTTTGCGCGCCAATTATAGCCCCACCGAGAGTGCCCGCCATTACATAAAAAAGGTCATGAAATATAAGGCCTGGCGAATTTTAGTTCTGCCTTATGATCTCCCATGGGTTGACCGAATCAAAATTTCGGATGAACTACTGGAAGGTATTTTAGTCGATGGTCTCAATAAACATGAGCCGCAATTGATTGCTGAATTAAAACGGCAAAACTTAATTGACCATTATGAGCGATTTAGAAAAGTCTATCGCCCAGTGGCCTATGGAGTGGGATTTTATTTCTACTACCAAAAATTTCAAGAATTCATGGCCGAAGCAGAAGAAAAGGAAGAGGCCCGAAATGAAGAGGCCAAAAAAATAATGCTGGAAGATTTCCAAAAACTCTCAGAGGCCCTGGCATCAGTCGATACAGTGGAAAAGTCAGATCAGGATTTAAAAGAAATGCAATTTCAGCGGGTGCTTCAAAGTTATAAAGATCGCTACCAGCAAGGGCCTACCTCCGAAGAGTATCAGGAATTGCGCCAAAAAATTTTTGGGGTTCACTAGACCCTATTCCCGATCGCAATTTCACGGTTATTAGACGTATTTTTGGTATTCGGCCAGGCACTCGGGATTGCTAAGCGCCTCACTATTAGTAACACTCTTGCCAGCGAGGATTCGGGAAACGGCCAATTCCACTTTTTTGCCGGAACGAGTATAAGGAATATCGGCCACCACATAAATTTCCCGCGGCACATGGCGTGGAGTTGTATTTTTTTTGATCTGTTCTTTAATCATTTTTTTGCGTTCAGCAGTCAGCTCTTCACCCGCTTTTAATTTAACGAACAAAATAACGTCCACATCCCCATTTTGATTTTTACCGACACAAAGTGAATCCAATATAAAAGGCAAAACTTCAGTCTGGCGATAAATTTCAGCGGTCCCAATTCTGACTCCCCCCGGATTGAGGGTCGCATCTGAGCGCCCGTAAACAATCACTCCACCATGTTTGGTCATTTTAACAAAATCGCCGTGAGTCCAAACCCCGGGGTTTTGATTAAAATAAGCGGCCTTCATTAATTCATTGGAATCGTCATTTAAAAAAGCAACTGGTCTGTTAGGAAAAGTATTTCGGCAAACAAGTTCTCCCTCTTGCTCGATGACAGCTACCCCGTGCTCATCCAGGGCCACAACATCCAAGGCCAGACCAAGGCATTGAATCTCGCCTCTATAAACTGGAACCACTGGGGCGCCAAGCATAAAGCATCCAACGATATCTGTTCCACCCGAAATACTGGAGAGCTGAACATCTTTTTTTATGGTTTGATAAACATAATCATATTGCTCTGGTAGCAGCGGTGAGCCGGTAGAGAGAATCACTTCCAGCGTGGGAAAGCCTGAAGGCAGTTGGGCATTGGTGTCCTGCATGGCCTTTAAGAATTTAGGTGAAGTTCCAAAAATATTAATCCCCAGCCTGTCTATTATTTTAAAATAATGTTCCGGACTAGGCATCGCAGGTGAGCCTTCATACAGAATGACTTCGGCCCCAAAATACAGAGAGCTCACCAACCAATTCCACATCATCCATCCGCAAGTTGTAAAAAAGAAAATCTTCTTGTCGCTGGCGAGATTAGTATGCAGCCCCAATTCTTTGATGTGCCCTAAAAGCGTTCCGCCCTGAGAATGAACGATACATTTAGGCTTACCGGTAGTGCCGGAGGAATACATGATATAGAGCGGATGAGAAAAAGGAAGTTTGGTAAAACTTAATTCTGCTTTCAGCGCCATAATATCGCTGAATCGGACCGCATTTTTAAAAGCAGTGAGATCAATTTCCTGGCCCCTAAAATCAACCAGGATAAGTTTTTCCAGCGTTGGAAGTCGCGCTTCAATTTGTTTTAGCCGATCAGTCAGGTCGAAATATTTTCCGTTGTACTCATAGCCGATCGCCGCAATTAAAACTTTTGGTTTGGATTGTGAAAAACGATCGAGCACTCCTTCTATTCCAAAATCACAACTAGTCGAAGTAAAAATACCACCGATGGCGGAAGTTCCCAGCATGGCAATGACCGTCTCGGGAATATTGGGCATATAAGCCGCCAAGACATCACCGGGAGCAATAAATTGTTTTAAATAACCAGCCAAGGAAGCAGTCATCTCCCGCAATTCTTTATAAGTGATTTTCCTTTCCATCCCCGATTCATGTTGAGAATTCAGAGCAATGTGATCATCAACTCCAGCATTCAACAGATTTTCAGCAAAATTCAACTGAACTTTGCTAAACCAAGTATAGTTTTCAAATCCTTCTTCCAACAGTTCGGGACCAAGCGATCCTTCAAACTTCACCCCGTAAAAGCGAGCGAGTTCGCTCCAGAAAAGATTTTTATTTTTAAGGGAAAAATCATGAAACGTTTTATAGTCGCAGTCGAGCTTCAAATGTTTTTGAAATTTTTTGATTTCAGATTTTTCAATCCGTTCAAGACTCGGTTGCCACAATAAATCAGTCATCGTCTATTCCAATGCTTTTTTTAGTTCAGCTTCAGAACTTGCCTGAACTTTAGCGTGAAGAGAATTTCCATGGGCATCCATCGTTACCACCACTGGAAAATCAGTCACTGACAATTCCCAGATGGCCTCAGGCGAACCAAGATCCTGCCAGTAAACAGCATCAACTGAATTAATTTTTTCAGCAAGGACCTGTGCTGCTCCACCAATTGCGTGGAAATAAACACAACCATAGTCTTTACAGCCCTGAAGTGTTTTGGGTCCCATCCCACCTTTGCCGATCACACCGACAATACCATAGTCTTTCATCACGTCGGCCTGATAAGGCTCTTCGCGAATAGAAGTGGTCGGGCCAGCGGCCGTCACTTTATATTCTTTTGTTTTTTTATCTTGAAGAATAACCGGTCCGCAATGATAAATAATTTGATTATTTAAATCGACTGGTGGCTTCACACCGTCGTGCAGCCTTTTATGAACAGCATCTCTGCCGGTAAAAATTTTTCCGGAAATTAAAACCATGTCTCCGACTTTTAGTTCTCTCACCGCTTCATGGGAAAAAGGATAGTCTAATTTTTTCATGCAATACCTCTTAATATAACCATTTCTTAATTTGATTGTTGCTACCTAATTCAACTCCCTGGCGGCGAAACGCCCAGCACATATAGGAAATTGAAACAAAAAAAGATGCGGGCAATCTATTGAGTACGCCAATTTTGCATCCAAGCAGCGTGGTTTTACCACCAAAGCCCATAGGCCCGATTCCTAGTTTGTTGGAAGTTTCAACAATCTCTTGCTCCAATAAGGCCAATTCCGGAATTGAATTTTTATCATCTAATTTTCTAAGCAATTGCTCTTTGGATTCAATATAACCTGCTCCGCGGTCTCCCCCGATACAGATCCCCAGAACGCCAGGTCCACAGCCTTTTCCCTGCGCTTTATGAACGGCATCGAGAATCACTTTTCGAACACCATTTAAATCACGACCCGCTTCCATCCTCGTTTCAGGTAATGAGTATTGAGCTCCAACGTTTTCACAGCCTCCACCTTTAAGCATCAACTTCACTTCAACTGTCTTTTTATTATGCTGATGATAATGAATGGAAGGATGTCCCGGACCGACATTCATTCCTGAATTTTCGCCGGTAAGTGAATCTACTGAATTTTGTCGGAGGTAACCAAGCTCTGTGGCCTTCACTACTGCTTTTTTAATTTGGGCCGTGAATTTATTCTGATCAAAATTAACCGGGTGATCGATATAAAAAAGGATCGTGCCAGTGTCCTGACAAAGTGGTTGGGATTTCTTTTTGGCCAGTTCAATATTGGCCTTAATAATATTCATTGCGTATTCAGCGGTTGTATTTTTTTCTTCTCGCTCCAGGGCTTCCAGAATAACTTTTTGTACATCATCTGGCAGTACCGCTGAAGTTTGTTTAATTAATTCAATCAGTGAAACTTCCAATGATTTTTGGGTATTTACTGCTTTTGCAACAGCTTTTTTAGCTTTGGGAGCAGTCTTTTTGATATTTTTTTTGGGGGCCGTTGTTTTTACTGGTTTTTTAGTCACTTTTTTAACTGTTTTCTTTGCTGCTTTCTTTGCTGTTTTCTTTATCGCACTCTTTTTCTTGACTGCCATGGTCTTTCTCCAATGAAAGTTTAAATAATATAATAATGTTTAGACGTTAAAATTATAGCAAGACTCTCTCAAGTTTAGTACTGTTTTTCCCTATGATCTCTTTAAGTGGACTCAATGACAAACAGCGCGAAGCCGCCGAAACAATCGAGGGGCCGGTTCTGATATTGGCCGGTGCCGGTTCGGGAAAAACGCGCACGATTACCTACCGGATTGCCCATATGGTGGATAATCTTGGGATCAAAGGAGATTCCATTTTAGGGGTGAGTTTTACCAATAAGGCCGCCAAAGAAATGCGGGAACGGGTCCATACTCTGCTCGGAGCAAGAAAATCTCGCGGTGTTTCACTGTTAACTTTCCACTCCCTGGGTGTGCGTATTCTGAAAAAAGAAATCACCAAACTAGGCTATCAGGATAATTTTTCGATATATGACCAATCAGATTCTATCGGCATTATCAGACAGGCGATGCGCCTTTATAGTGATGATAAAAAATTCGACCAGAAAGATATTCTCTCAAAAATTTCTTTTTTAAAAAATGCTGGCGTTCATGAAAATGATTTTGCCGATTCTCCTCATTTTAATCCGGAAGATCCTTATAGCCACGCGACCGAATACGCTTACCGCTTCTACCAGGAAAAACTTAAATTTTTTAACGCCATCGATTTTGACGATATTCTTTTTTTAACCCTCAAGTTATTCCGTGGTTTTCCAGAAGTGGCCAAGGCCTATTCTGAAAAATTCAACTACATCATGGTGGATGAATATCAGGATACCAATACCCTGCAGTTTGAATTGATTCTTCATCTAACTTCAACTCATAAAAATTTATGTGTGGTAGGCGATGATGATCAGTCAATCTATGCTTTCCGCGGGGCGGACGTTACCAATATTCTGGAATTCGAAAAAGTTTTTCACAACGCCAAAGTGGTCAAACTCGAAGAGAACTATCGCTCAGTAACCTCCATTTTAGATCTCGCCAATAACGTGATTAAAGTCAATAAAAAACGCCGCGATAAAACGCTCTGGAGCCAAAAGAAAAGTGATCACGTTCCCATTTTATGGGCGATGGGAGACACCGATCACGAGGCCGAAGTGATCGTCGAAGAAGTCGTTCGCCATCAAGGCAACGGAGGGCATTTAGCGGACATTGCCATCCTTTATCGCAGCAATACCCAGGCGCCCCCGATCGAAGATCAGTTGCGACTTTCTCAAGTTCCCTACCAGATCATCGGCGGTCAAAAATTTTACGATAAAAAAGAAGTCAAAGACTTAATGAGCTATTTATTTGTGATCTTAAATCCAAGTGATCAGATGGCACTTAGAAGAATTCTCAATATTCCCAATCGCGGTATTGGAAATGCCACCCTGGAAAAATACCTGGCAAAATCCGATGAAGATAAACTGCCCCTATTCCAGGTGCTGGAAAAATATCCCAATGTCGATTCGGCCAGAGCGGCTTCCATTAAAACCTTTGTGGAACTCATCAATAAATACAAACAAAAATTTGCCACCGGTTCCCTGGCCGAGAATATCAGTGTCTTGATTGAAGAAATCGACTACCTCAATTTTATCGACAAACAATACGACAACGCCAAACAAGTCGAACGCCGACGCAACGATGTAATGCGTTTTATCGAATCCGCCAATCGCTTTACCAATTACTACAAAGAAAATGCCAACCTCAAAAACTTTGTTGAAAGACTTTTACTACAGGACTCTCAGGACAAAGATAAATTGGAAGAGGAAGAGGGCGATTCTGACGTTAGAAAAAACGAAGTCACCCTGATGACCTTGCATTCCTCTAAGGGCCTGGAATTTAAAAACGTATTTCTAGTGGGTGTTGAGGAAGAAACTCTCCCTCACAAAAGAACCATCGCGATGGGCGAAGATATCAGTGAAGAACGCAGACTATGTTATGTTGGAATCACCCGGGCGCAAGAAGTACTCATCATGACCTATGCCAAACAAAGAAAACTTTTTGGCAAAGATATGCCACGAAGCAAATCTCGTTTTCTTCATGACCTAGGGGCAAAAAATCTTTTTATTGAACAAGACCGGACAACTTTCGGTCATCTGAGCGTGGAAGAAGCTGACACTTACAAAAAAAGCTTTTTTTCAAATCTGCTTGATACCTTGGATGAAAAATAGAGGGCCATCCTTGGCCCTAAAAACCGTCCTTGGCGCCGATCCTTGGCTTATTTCTTTAACTCTTCTTCCGTGAAAAAATTATTTTTGGACAAATACTGTTAATTCTCTTTTTATAAAAAATACGCTCTTCATTTCAACTCGTATCTTTTTAATCTCACTACATTCGATCTTTCTCTTCTTAAGAAAATCCGAAAGTTTTACTTCATGGTCAACGTTCCAAACGTAGTAGACTTCGCTGAAGGAGAGCTCATCGCTCATTTTCCCTTCCGGGATTCGATCCCCCCAAACGCCAGCACTACGACATCCTCTTGGGCTTAGCCTGAGCGAACCACAGGAGACCAGAAATATTAAACAACTAAGCAGAGCAGTGTAACGAGCAACATAATGAACAGTATAATGAAAAAACTTACTAACCCCTTTCACTACAACTCCTCCTTGGCCGTGCGTACAACAATCGTGTAATCCACAGGACAATAGAGGCCAAGAGTGACAACGGTATAAAAAAAACTTTTCCAACCAGTTGTCTGCTCTACACTGACATACGATGGAAGATTCAGACCCAGGAGATTACTCTGGTCTTCAAGATCTATATCCACCTTGCCTGGTGAGCGTCCCCAAAAATAAAAATCGCTACTGCCTTCAATCGTACTTGTTTGTTCACTTTTAGCGTTGGCCGAAATTTTAAAAGGAGTTCTTCCACTCGCAATAAAATTTATGCTAGAGCAACTAGTTGTGAGCAAAAGAATGATACTGAATAAACAGAACACACAAGATGTACGCCAATTCATTCTCACTCCGGGGCCAATTTTTTCTTAAGTAAATTGTCCACCGTTTCATTTTGTTATGTCAATAAATTATAAAACTTAGAACGCTAAACTTTATTCTGACTTAAAATTTGGAGTTCGCTTTTGTTTGAAGGCGCTGAGAGCTTCGAAGTGATCTTCGGTTCGTTGGGTCAGTCCTTGGAAAGTCGCAAGAGTATCAAGCGAGGTGTGCAGGTCGTGAAGGTAAGAGATTTTCATCGCCTTTTTAGTCATTGATTGGGCAATGGGCGCCAAGGAAGCGATAGATTCGGCCAATTTGGTGGTTTCGGCAAGCAATTCTGAATCTTCGAATAAATTATTCAACAGGCCATAGTCTAATGCTCGTTTTCCTTCAAACATCTCGGCGGTCAAAAACATATGCATCGCTTTAGAATAACCCACGACTCTTTGAAGAAAAAAAGTTCCCCCATCCCCCGGGACCAATCCCATACGGGTAAATGTTTCGGCAAACTTTGAGCGCTCTGATCCGACTCTGAGGTCACACATCATCGCCAGATCACAACCCGCCCCAATGGCCGCACCATTAACCATGGCAATAATCGGTGTTGAAACTTCCTCCAGACAGCGGGGAATTTGTTGAATCCCATGCATATAGCGCATTCGCAGCTCATTGCTTTCTCCGGCGAACATGCCCGACTTTTCTTCCATCGCCTTAATGTCCCCTCCGGCACAAAAACTTTTGCCCGCACCGGTGATGACAATCACTCTGATCATACGATCAAAATCGGCATGTTTTAAAACAGTGACCAGTGACTCGATCATCGCAGTGCTAATGGCATTCATTTGTTCTGGATTATTAAGGGTCACCCAAAGTTGGTGGGAGTTTTTAAGGGCAATATTGAGGTGAGTAAATTTTTGATCGTAAAAGCTCATGGAAGACTCCGTCTTAATTAGTGGCCGCTGCTCAGGTAGGCCTTCAGGTATTTCGAAGGACTCGCCCTATTGAGCTTTGATAAAATGGCACTAGAGGTCTCTGCTAATTTTTTGATATCAATGCCCGTTTCAATTCCCATGGAATGAAATAAAAAATACAAATCTTCAGTCGCCACGTTGCCCGAAGCTCCAACGGCATAAGGACAGCCTCCGAGCCCTGCGGCCGAAGAGTCAAAGCTCGTTATGCCCATCTCAAGCGCGGTTAGGATATTGGCCACCGCCATTCCTCGAGTGTCATGAAAATGCATTGAGAAAAAAGAAAGATCAAAATCCTGGGCCAAAAATTCGATGACTTCCAAGACTTGTTTAGGATTGGCAATTCCGATAGTGTCGCCCAGAGAAATTTCATAGACCCCCATGGCCTTTAGCCTAAGAGCAATTCTTTTTAATTCCTCCAGGCTTGTTTTTCCTTCGTAGGGACAACCAAAAACAGTCGAGATGTATCCACGGGTACGAATTTTATTTTGCTGGGCAACGCTCATTACTTCCGTAATTTTGGCCAGCGACTCATCGATTGTGGCATTGATATTTTTTTTATTAAATGTATTGGAAGTAGAGGTAAAGACCGCAATGTCCTTAACTCCCGCCGCCAGCGCCATTTCCATCCCTTTGCTATTGGGAACTAAAGAAATCAAATGGCTTTTTGCCAAGGAAGCCTCGGCCTTCAGTCTGCTGTAGAGTTCAGCGCCGTCACTCATTTGGGGAATTTTATCTCCCCGAACAAAACTGGTGGCCTCAATCTCATGCAAACCGGCCGCACTGAGCCCTAGGATAAATTGAACTTTATCTTCTAGTGAAACAATCGTTTTTTCATTTTGCAGCCCATCGCGCGGACCTACTTCCACAATACGAACTTTGGCCGGTAAATTCTTTAACATAACTTAATGAGCTCCACTCCTCCAGCGACCTGGTCGCCTTCTTTAAAATGAATGGCCTCGATTTTTCCGGCCTTAGAGGCCTTAATTGTGTGTTCCATCTTCATCGCCTCCATTACCAATAAAGGAGTCCCGGGCGTGACATCATCACCCACCAGCACTAAAATTTTCAAAATTTTTCCTGGCATTGGAGATTTCATCTGACCGTGATCGACCACTTTGGTTTTTTTTCTGCTTCTTTTGGGAGCTTCAATCCTGAACTCCTGGCCATCGACCACATAATTAGCATCAAACAAAACAACAGGACGGTTTTTTCCCTTAAGATTTAAAACCATTTTCCCATCTTGCAGACTACCAAGATTGACGGAGTACTGCTCACCTTCGAAATTAAAAAGGACAAAGCTGGCATTTTCGTCAACGATATCGACCTCGACAATTTCATCATCAATTACAAACTGTTTTTTCATCTAAATATTCCTAAAGCCCATAAGGCCATTCCATACATCTAAGTTTTCTGTCGCGGCAAGCGAAGAACCAAGACTTGTTTTTTGGCCATTTGTTTTGCCATTAAAGATAGCGGCGGCAATTGCCAACGCCCTGTCTTCCTGGCTTTTCTTTTTTGGTTTAAGTTTCTCTTCATATGTTTTTACAAAATGAGTAAAAGTTAAACCTTCTCGATATTCTGAAAGTCCGAGAATTCGTTTTAAATAATCGCGATTGGTCTTTACCCCAAGAAAAACAACTTCATTGAGTGCCAAATCGAGTTTATCAGCGGCCATATTTCTATTTTCTCCCCATGAAATCAATTTTGCCAGCATGGGATCAAAGGAAATACTGACTTCGTTGCCATCGACATAACCGCAATCCAGGCGGGTGTGGCGAAGCGAAGTTTTTCCGATCTTTTTAATTTGTCCAATGCTCGGGAGAAAATCGTTATCGGGATCCTCTGCATAGAGCCGCACTTCAATCGCATGCCCTTTTTGTTTGATTTCATCTTGCTTAAAGGGCAATTTCTCCCCTTGGGCCACCAGGATCTGAAGTTGAACCAGGTCCAGACCTGTCACCATCTCTGTAACCGGGTGCTCTACTTGCAGCCGGGTATTCATTTCGAGAAAATAAAATTTACCATCGGTATCTAAAATAAGTTCAATCGTTCCCGCCCCGACATAATTGATCCCGCTGGTTATTTTGATCGCGGCTTCGGTCATCCTGGCCCTTAGCTCTGTGGTAACGGCCGGACTGGGAGACTCTTCCACGATTTTTTGATAACGCCGTTGAATCGAGCATTCGCGCTCAAATAAATGAAAATGGTTGCCGTGCTGATCGCTCATTACTTGAATTTCAATATGACGAGGCGAGGTGATATATTTTTCCAACAAAACGGTGTCATCGCCAAAGGCATTTAATGATTCGCGTTTCGCTCCTTCCAGGGCTGCCTGAAATTCACTTTCTATTTCGACAATCCTCATCCCCTTTCCGCCGCCGCCTGCTGAGGCCTTGATCAGAACGGGAAAACCAATTTTATGAGCTTCACTGATCAGATGAATCACCTCTTGATTGTCACCGTGATAACCGGGAATAGAGGGAACACCCAATTGCTGAATTTTAATTTTCGATCTTTTTTTATCGCCCATCAAGTCGATTGATTCAGGAGTTGGCCCAATAAAGATCAGCCCGCTATCGCCAACCAGTCTGGCAAAACTTGCTTTCTCCGAAAGGAAGCCATAGCCCGGATGAATGGCATCGGCCCCACACGCCTTAGCGATATCTATAATTTTTTGTTGATTGAGATAAGTGTCTTTCAGTGCACCACTGCCTAGGCAAAAGGATTCATCCCCCGCCGTGCTATGAGGAAGTGATTTTTCCTCATCGGTGTAAAGGGTGACGGTCTTAATTCCCATTTCGCGCGCGGTGAGAATAACTCTGAGAGCTATTTCTCCACGATTGGCGATCAGTATTTTTTTTATTTTTTTCATAACCAGCTCGCTTTTCTTTTTTCCAACAAGGCATTCATGCCTTCTTGTCCTTCTTTTCCCGACCTTACTTTCGAAATCGTTTCACAGGTGAAGCTTCGTGCTTCTTCTATCGTATGCGCTTTGAGAACTTCTGCAATTAAATGTTTTGCTTCTCTACTGGCCTCCGGGGCCGCCAGTAAAAATTCCTTCACGATCGCTTCTAAGTCTTCATCCAGCTTATCAAATGATGAAATCTGGTGAACCAATCCCATGCTCACTGCTCTTTGCACACCAAAACGCACACCGCTAATAAAAGTCGCGCGTGCGTGAGACTCTCCGATTTTGGCGATCACAAAAGGAGAAATAACCGCAGGCAATAATCCCAACCTTACTTCCGTGAATCCAATCAAAGCGGTGTCGATGGCAATAACATAATCACAACAAGCAACCAGTCCAGCACCTCCACCTAAGGCCGCTCCATTCATGCGAGCGATCACCGGCTTCTTAAATTTATTAATCACCGTAAAAAGTTCCGCCAAATTTTCTGAGTCTTTTAGATTTTCGGCAAAAGAATAATCTTTCATGCGCTTCATCCAATTGAGATCAGCACCGGCACAAAAAGATTTTCCTGCCCCGGTAAGCACCACCAGGCGAACACTGCTATTTACTTCTAGTTCAGTAAAACAGTTAATCAACTCCGAAATCATCTCGTCGTTAAAAGCATTGTGTAGCTCGGGTCTATTCATCGTAACTGTTGCGATACCGCGATTGTCTATTTGCAATTTATAGTGCATTTGATTACATCCTGAAAACGCCAAATTTTGGCTCGCCAATTCCTGAATTTAAAGAGGCCGCAATCGCTAATCCCAGTATATCGCGAGTGTGTGCCGGATCGATCACTCCGTCGTCCCAAAGTCTGGCACTGGAGTAATAGGGGCTGCCTTCCACCTCGTATTTGTCTAAGATCGGTTTTTCAAAACTGGCCACTTCACTCGCTGTCATTTCGGTTTTTCCGGATGCCTTAAGCCCCGCTTGTTTAACAGTGGAAAGAACTTTTGCCGCCTGCTCCCCGCCCATAACGGAAATGCGGGCGTTAGGCCACATCCACAAAAAGCGTGGGCCAAAGGCCCGTCCGCACATCCCGTAGTTTCCAGCACCAAAAGATCCACCAATAATCACCGTAAATTTTGGCACCTGAACTGTAGAGACCGCCGTCACCATCTTAGCTCCATGCTTGGCAATACCTTCATTTTCATACTGGCGTCCAACCATGAATCCGGTGATGTTTTGTAAAAACAAAAGAGGAATTTTTCTTTGTCCGCACAACTCAATAAAATGCGCGCCCTTTTGAGCACTCTCAGAAAAAAGAATTCCGTTGTTGGCGACAATTCCAATTTGCTGTCCATGAATTCTGGCAAATCCCGTGACCAACGTCGCCCCGTAGCGTTCCTTGAATTCATGAAATTCAGAACCATCAACCAAGCGGGCAATAATCTCTCTGACGTCAAAAGGCTGTCTAGTGTCTTTGGGAATGATTCCATATAATTCCTCACTGCTATAAAGCGGAGGCACAATCTTTTTGGTTTCTCGCAGTCCTTGCAAAAGCCCAGGCGATTTAAAATTTAAATTTTCAATAATATTTCGAGTGATGATAAAAGCTTCTTCTTCATCATGGGCAAAGTGATCACTCACTCCACTTATTCTGGTGTGAACATCGGCGCCACCTAAATCTTCCGCCGTTACTTCTTCCCCGGTTGCCGCCTTTACCAGCGGAGGACCTCCTAAAAAAATAGTTCCATTGCCTTTGACAATAATCGTTTCATCACTCATCGCCGGAACATAAGCTCCACCCGCGGTGCAAGATCCAAGCACGACGGCAATCTGGGGAATGCCTTTGGCCGACATTTGGGCCTGATTGTAAAAGATACGTCCGAAATGATCTCGATCGGGAAAAACTTCGTCTTGTTTTGGTAAAAATGCACCGCCGCTGTCGACGAGATAGATACAAGGTAAATTATTTTCAAGCGCAATCTCTTGAGCGCGAAGATGCTTTTTGACAGTCATCGGGAAATAAGTTCCGCCTTTTACTGTTGCATCGTTGGCGACAAATAAACACTCAATGCCATGAACCCGGCCGATTCCCGTCACGATGCCGGCACTGGGAACATCTTCTTCATAAAGATTGTAAGCGCACAACGAGCTGAGTTCGATAAAAGCCGAGTTGCTGTCGAGAATTTTGTCGATACGCTCGCGCGGCAAAAACTTTTTGCGATCGTGGTGGCGCTTGACCTGTTCGGTCCCTCCGCCCATTTTTATTTTATTTAAGCGCGAAAACAATTCTTCTTTTAAGGCCAGATGATAAGCGCTGTTTTCTTTAAAATTGGCAGCAGTGACATCAAGATGAGACTCGATAACGTCCATAAAATCCTCGGAAACATTGCGGGGTTGTAAAACCCCTCTAGTTTAAGAATTTTAGGGCCTTGTAGCAAGAATTAACTCGGCCAAAAAGCTTATGACTACTCGCGCTTAACCGTTTCTTTAAGCAGAGATTTCAAATTAAATAAGCGAGTAGGATCGCGGTCAATTTCCTTCATGCTTTTTTGAATATTGGCCTCTTTAACGATCGTTTCTTGTTGAGCTTTCGACAAGGCCTCTTTTTTAAAACGAATTCTGCCTTTGTCTTTTTGAGGTTTGCCATCCGTGTCCAATGCTAGGGTCACTTTCATTAAAACACCGTTTTCACGAATGAGAAATGGCTGGCCATTGGTGACTTCCAGCAATTTGGCAATTTCTGTTTCTTTGGGATTGTCCAGAATACTGGCGGTATCCTGCATGACCTCTCCGGATTTGGATAAGATAATTCCGGCGGCGGCTGCCACTTTATCTCCTGCCCCTTTGGCCCCTGAATTTGCTCCAGAAAAGCCGGCGGATGCCGGTCCACGTGTTGCAGCGCGATCAACCTGAGGATTATCAAAAACTGCCGGTTGAGAATTACTAGCGACGATGGAAGCGGCAGCGACAGTGGAGTCATTGCGCTCACTGGAGTCAGAAGAAGAGGATTTTGAACCAAAAATCGATCCATTTTTAGCAGAGCTTCTAACTTCGCTCACTTTTTCTTCAGACTTAACAGCGGCCTCTTTTTGATCAGCGACAGCTTTGACTTGAGATTTTTTCAGCTCTTCAATTTGACGGCGCAAATCCAGCAGCTCATCAGTACTTTCAACTTTATCGGCAGCAGCGGCATCAAGGTTGGCCTGTGAAACCTTTTTCGCCATTGCCTTTTCTTTACTTTCTAATTCCGCAAATTTAGAGCGCAATTTTTCTTCGTAACTATTATTGATACTTCTTTCCCTTTTTTCATCGTCAATGACATTAAAATTATTCATGTTCTCTGAAATGGAAGGCTCAAAGGGCTTAGCATTTTTATTACTATTTTGATTAACATTATCTGGGAGAAAACTTTTTTGAGATTCAGCAAAGGCATTTAGACGTGAAGAGCTATCATTTATTTCAACTTTTGCTTGTTGAAGTGGCAGATCAACAGTTGCCAAATTACTTTTTGGAACATCAGTGTTCAACTGAATTCCCATGGCCTTGATTTCTTTTTTAAAGGTTTCATTTCGTTTGGCCGTTTCCGAAAGGGCCGCAATCGTGCTCGCCCGACTGACTTCCGCCGCCTTTTCCAATTCATCCACTTTATCCGACTTAACTTGTGAACGCGCCTGACTTCTTTTGCTGGCGGCTGAAATTTCTTTGGGAAATTTTTCATCACAAATACTTACTTGTAATGAATAAGAAAGATATTTTTTGAAAACTTGACCCCGAGCACTTCTCATCGTTTCGAGTTTTTTTATTTTTTTGTCTTTATCCTGAACGTCACTTTTTTGGTAGTAGTCGATCATCTTTTTAAAAGGATCTTCTTGATAGGCATTTAATAAATCAAGCGCACCACCTGATTGCATTTTCTTGGAAATATTAGTGCACACTTGTGCTATTGAACTGGTGGTTTTATTGCAGTCTTCGGCCAAGTGGGATTTGGCAAGTTCAACCCTGATTTGATTAATCTTACTAGAGAGTGCTTTGCGCCCAACTTCCGGGTTAATGATAAAATCTTTTTGATTAAAATTAACCATGTTCAATGCTTTTTCAATCACTTCTTGCGTATTGCGATTGGCGTAGTTAAAGATATAATCATTGCTATTACGGGATGCTTTTAACAGCGACTCTCTGACAATTTCTTTGAATTTATCCGCCGGAATAAGCATGACATTGTTTTTATATTCACTATTTTTGTATTTAAGAACGTCGAGAAAGACGCTATCGACAATGCTATCTTTTTCTGGATCAAAATCACTGGAAATATTACTGGCCGACTCCGCCCGTTCCTTTTCCCTCATGAGTGCCCCATCATAGACTTTAGAAAAAGCTTGGGTTTTTGCCCCCTGATACATTCTGGCATTTTGGGCAAGATCCATTACCTCAAACATTTTCCGGTTATAGCGCCGTGTATTACCAGTCATCATATCAACAATTTCGTCCTCACTTTTCAGTGCCGCCGAAGCGTTCGATTGAGTTTTTTTATCCAAAGAAGTTCTGATATAATGCTGGGCGATTTTGGCTTCAGTTGTGCTCTCGGTACATAAATTATTTTTGACCTCTTTAACTTGTTCGCAATTTCCAATTTTTGATTTATATTTTTCAGGCATTTTTTTGATAAAACTTAATAAGTCCTGAAAATTTTCGGAATTAGTGTATTTCCCCATTTCGATCTGGGCATTTTCTCGCATCAAAAAATCGAGTGCTTCTTCTTCCAGGAAAATTTTATCCTCGTCACTTATTGAAAACTCTCCGCTTTGAAACTCGACACATTTATTAACGGTCTGGCAATAATTGAGATCAAGACTGCTGCTACCTAGATGCTCATCAACTCCTGAACAGGCTATGTTTTCAAAAATGACAAATAAATTTCCCTGCGAACGTCGATTCAGGATATCGGGTTGCTTGGCCTTGCAGACCTGGGGATCATCAAGCAAGGAAGTTAAAAGACTTGCTTTTTTGGGAGCAGATGAATGGCCATAGACCTTCGATTTAAAAATCGGTGCACTCAAAACAGGAGTACTTGTCATCGACAGAATACAAGTTAAACTCAGTAATTTCCTCATCATTATAATCCTAGAAAAAAAGACAGTTATTTTTTATTTAAAACGTCATTGGTAATCTTTTTAAGCTTCAAATATTGAACACGTTCATACTTGAGTCTTTCTTCCTGGTCCCGCTGCAAATCGGCTTTGCTAGCAATACTGGCCGGAGCTTTCCCCGCTTTTGCAACTTTACTTCGTTTGCCTTTTTCGCTCACAATAATTTTTTCATAAATCGGCATTCCGAATTTATCCGTAACCACAACATCATTAACCATTTTAGGAATAATTTCTTTAACTACACCGCCCTCTTCGATCAAAAAGGGCACACCTTTGAGCTCCATAATTTTTGCATAGATTTGCTCAGAAGCTTTTTCAGTGGAGAGAGTATCCATTTTCGTGAAGACAAGTGATATTTTTGAATCACTGGACGAAGCATTGCTGGCGACCGATGCTACCGAACGAGCGACCGATGAATTTTGGTTAGCATTGTCTCCTCCCGAATTTGCAGCTGAAGCGCGGTTAGAAGTATTCGCTGAATGGTGGGCCAAAGCGGATGAAGCTTTCTCTCCTTCATTATTTCTTGATTCGAATTGAGTCGCTTTGAACCCACTTGCGATATTGGCCGCTTCTACTTCCGGGGCATTCTGTTTTTTGGCAACCGCAGATATATCCGATTCTTTTTTAGCATCTGCCTTTAGCCCATTGATTTGAGTTTTAAGCTCTGCAATCGTTTTATTTTCTTCTTCGATCTTTATTAGTTTATCTTTTTGTAATTGAGCTTCTTCTCTTTCCGTTTTCATTCGTTCAAGATTTTCTTCGGAAGAATTAAGTTTTTTTGATAATTCTGAAATTTTATCATTCAGAGAATCGGTCGCGGGAGTTTTCGCAAACTTACTGTCTCTCTCCACTATCGAGCTGTCATCACCACTTATCGCTTGGCCATTTTTTTCTATTACTGAATTCGATAAATTATTAAATGAGCCACCATTGAAATAACGATTAGAATTAGTTAAACCGGATGACTCTATTGCCTTGGCCGAATTTTGCAGGCCACCTGAAATTTTATCCGAAAGAGAATCAAATTTATTCTCCACTTTTTCTGCAGAATTACTTCTCGCTTTTATTTCTTCATCACTCAAGGCCCCCCCCCCCGAATACGCGGGGTCTCTTAGGGTCTTCATTTTGGGTCCTACAAATGAAGGATCGTTTTCATCTAATATAATACTCGGACGCTTATATCTCTGAACATTAAATGAATTTAGATAATCACTCTGGGACTCAGACAAAACCAAACCGTAATTTATTCCCGTCAAACTTGGGGCATTCTCATACATCGAAGAGCTATCCAACAGTTGGTTGGCATAAACCCCGTTTGTACGGTAGCGGCCTTCCACAGGCGCCACAAAACTAAAGGCCTTGCAGCGTTGAGCTTCCATGATTGCCGAAAAATCATCTACGCTTTGAATACCATTTGGATAAATGGCCTTTAACATTATATAGCGTTCATCTTCTTCGTCTTTTGGTATTCGCATACTGGCATGATTTTTATCCCAAATCGGAATTCTTTTCGAGTTATAAAGCGCCGTCGCGTCACTGCAAATATCTGAATAGCGAGGAAGCAAGGGACAATTCTCAGTAAGTATCTTTTTAGTTGTCTCCATTCTATATTTTTCGATCGAAGAACGAATAGTTTCGGAGCTGGAACTTGACTGCGCCAGGCCTTCAAAAAATTTGTAGTGGGGCGAATCTTTAAAATTTTTCGGCAAACTATCAATTGTTTCTGAGGAAAATCCAAAAAGAGGATCAAGTTTTCCCTGCTTTTTATATTCGGTAAGTTTATTGAATACATTTTGGATTTTATCGTCGGTCTTATCTGTAGAATTTAAAATAGCAGTAAGATTTTCCAACATTTCATTGTCGTTACCCAAAGCATTGTTGGTTGTGCTATCAATACGCTTGCTGATAAAAGATTGAAGCAGACTTTCTTCGCCGGCCACAGGAACTTTATTACCTAAAAAAGTGTGAAAATCTTTTAGTGGTTCTTTTTCCTCGCTCATGAAGCAGTAATTGCCGATCAGTGAGCATTTTTCCTGCATTCTAATAAAACCACCATCCATTACAGTTGAATCACAAGTGATGTTACTCAGCTTTTCGGCAGTTTGGTCAAAACGAGGCTCACAAGATGCTGCCAATTTTTTACCAAATTTTTTCTCGGCAAATTTACTTAGCGCATCGATTCTTTCCATTTTCACAATATCTTTTTCGAGCTTTAAGTTGATAAAATCTTCTGAAACCATTCTAGGTAGAGTGAAAAAAGACATCAAATTTTCTCCGTCTTTATTCATTTTAGTCCTACTGCAGGCTATCTTTAACCTACAATTCTCACTGGAATAGCGATCGCCTACATCGTCTTTAGCACTTTCACAGGCGCTCTGCCCGCCAATTTCATCACCGATAAAGCCAAAAGCAGAAACGTTCAAATCGATATTAATTTTTCCCTCATTGCAATCGCCCGTTCCCAACTTGATATGCTCAAAATCCACCTGTAAAAAATCCTTAGGCTTTTCAGCAATATTGTAAACAACGGGGAGCTTATACTTTGGCTTTTGGCTTTCGCTGCGAAAGGAATTGAAGGTGTAGTCGGTTGACTGAGGCGCAATAAATTCTTCAGCCGAGAAGGCGGCAGGCATGACTGAATTAAGCACAATAGAAAAATAGGAAAAAAATACTTTCATAAGAAACCTCATCGTCGATCTTATCGGAATTTAAGGATTATTCTTGAGAAAATAGCTCTTTTTCTGAAATCAAACCTATTAACAATAAATTACAAGATCACTCTCGCCTTTCCTTCTATTTTTATGCCCGAAATAATTGTCAGTCATGGCCGAAGTGGTCTAAAATTGTACAATATTCTTATTTAATGATTAATAATAAAGGATCGATAGTGGATACAAAAACTCTCTTAACTCAAGAACAAACTGATTACTGGAACGAAGTGGCCAACAGCTTTCAATGGAAAAAAAAATGGGATTCAGTCCAGAGCGGAAATTTTGAAGATGCCAAGTGGTTTAGTGGAGCGCAGTTAAATATCACCGAAAATTGCCTGGACCGCCATCTCGAAAAACGCCGCCATAAAAAAGCACTGATTTTTGAACCCAACAACCCCCATGAACAATCCCAGTTTTTTACTTACGGAGAACTTCATTTAAGTGTTTGCCGTTTCGCCAATCTTTTGAAAAAAAAGGGTGTGCAAAAAGGAGACATCGTTTGTTTTTATATGGGCATGACTCCCGAACTGATGATCGGCCTGCTGGCCTGTGCGCGTATCGGTGCCACTCACACTGTAGTCTTTGGTGGCTTTTCTCCCCTCTCTCTTCGGGGACGACTGGAAGACTCAAAAGCTAAAATCATTATTACCCACGATGGAAGTTATCGTGGCGATAAAATTACGCCGCTAAAAAATATGGTTGATGAGGCCATCACTGATCTTCCCACCGTAGAGGCGGTGATCGTTGTCAAAAGAACTCACAGCGAAATAGAAATGAAACAGGGACGAGACTATTTTTATGATGTCTTGATAAAAGATTGTGAGCTTTTCTGTCCCGCCACGCCTGTTTTAGCTGAAGATCCACTTTTTATTCTTTACACTTCCGGCTCCACCGGAAAACCCAAAGGACTGGTACACACCACTGCGGGTTATATGGTTCATGTCGCCCAGAGTTTTAGGGATGTTTTTCAAATCAAAGAAAATGATGTTTTCTGGTGTACTGCCGACATCGGTTGGATCACTGGTCATAGTTATACCACCTACGCTCCCTTGCTCAACGGCAGCACCACCCTCATGTTCGAAGGGATTCCCAATTATCCAACTCCGGCCAGATTCTGGGAAGTGGTTGAAAAACACAAAGTCAGTCATCTCTACACCGCCCCAACAGCGATCCGTTCATTAGAAAAATTTGGTCATGAAATTCCTGAAAAATTTCCAATGAAATCTCTTAAAGTTTTAGGCTCGGTAGGTGAACCTATCAATGAAGAGGCCTGGCAGTGGTATCACAAATACGTCGGCAAAGGACGCTGTCCAATTGTCGATACCTGGTGGCAAACCGAAACCGGAGGAATCATGATTTCTCCCCTGGCCGGCATTACAAAATTAAAACCGGCGCATGCCACCCTCCCGCTCAAAGGAGTGATCCCCCTCTTGGTCGATGAATCTGGTGCGGAATTAAGCGAAACAGTCGCCACTGGTAACTTGTGTATCAAGACTCCATGGCCAGGACTAGCTCGCACTATTTACGGCGATCACGAACGCTATAAGCAAACTTATTTTTCAACTTATAAAGGACTTTATTTCACGGGCGACGGGGCCAAAAGAGATGCTGATGGTTTTTATCGCATCACTGGGCGGGTAGATGATGTCATCAATGTTTCCGGCCATCGAATTGGCACCGCTGAAGTGGAAGAAGCAATCAATGAGCATCCGCTGGTAACCGAAAGCGCAGTGGTTGGTTTTCCTCACGATGTAAAAGGCCAGGGGATTTATGCTTTTGTTACTTGCAATGATGAATCAAAACCCCACGATGTCATTGCCCGTGAAATTCGAGAAATCGTTCAAAAGATTATCGGCCCAATCGCTAGGCCTGACGAAATTCAAATTGTTCACTCCATTCCTAAAACCAGATCTGGAAAAATGATGCGAAGAATTCTACGCAAAATCGTAGAAAATGATTTTGATAATATCGGAGACACTTCAACCCTTCTCAATCCGGAATGCGTTGCAGAGATTATCAATGGAAAAAAGGGCCAGCAATAATTAGATTTTTTGATCGTCCCTGATTTTTTTTAAATGGGCCTCGATGGTTCTTTGGGCATAAGGAAGCAGAGATTCATCGAGCCCCGGATAAATGATGTTAATCATTTCGGGAATCATTCGGCCTTCGCGGGAAAGATTTAAAACTTGCTCTTCTCTCACCATTCGGTGCTTGAGGGTCTCTTCCAACTTATGAGTTCCACCAACAATGATCCCGTGGCTAGGAATACAATTTTTAGGATTGAGAGCTATGACTCGCGATAAAGTTTCAAAATATTTTTTCATATCTCCTTCCGGAGCTTGAATTACAACCGTCCCTATTGTCTGGATTAAATCTCCTACTAAAAACCAATCCATCGAATCTGGTGCAAGTGCTAGTTGTCCTTCATCATGCCCAGGCACTTCATAAACCCGTACCGTTTGTCCTAAACTTTTAGTCACGATATCACCTTCGGAGCGCAAAGTGAGATTGATTCCTTCAAAATAATTTTCGCCGCTCTGTTTTTTTATGCGCTTCATTGTGTCTTCAGAAAGCTCGATTCCTACCTTGAATTCACGGGCGATTTCCGCCGCAAATTGATAGTGGTCGGGATGATGATGAGTCAAAAAGAGAGCATCAAATCCAATGGCCGAAACAGATTTCAAGAATTTCTTTAATTCCGCTTCATCTTTAGGAGAAGGATCAATTAATAATTTGCGAGAGCTGACATCCAGCCCATCGCCAATAATAAAAGCATTGGTCCTGTTGGCCGGAGGAAAAGTATTAGAGAGAGGCAAAAACTGTCTCACCCCGCAGAGAGATTCAATCATTGGAACTTCAGTTAAAGGATCGTATTGCAGGCTCATATCAATCGGCGTGGATTGATTGGGATTTTCAATAAATGTTTTTAATAAAGTAATGGCCGGTGGCACCGCCAGCACTGCCCCTTTTTTATATTTCTTATAAAGTCCGGCGGGAGTATTCCATTCTCCAAACTCAGCTTCATTAGGATCCAGGTCAAAATTCTTTTCGTGATTCAACGTTATTTTTAAATAATAATTTTTAAAGCGATAAGGATTGAATTCAGGAGTGATGGCGATTCCGATATCATCGATTGCCAAGACTTCTCCCGACTGAATTGCCGCCATTAAATCATAATTTAATTCTTCCGCCACTTCGCGAATCAAGGCATGCAAAATTTGAGGACTAACGGTGGTGGGCCAGATCGCTCCACTTAACTCACGCGTGCTGTCGGTTTTATCAACCTTGCCTCCAGGCGTTGCATAATAGCCAGGAAAAACAGACAAGTAATTTTGTCTTTTCACAAAGAAAACTGATGTTTGAGTGGCAAAAACAGCGGAGACAGATTCTTTCATGGGTGCTTCCTCAGGGATGAGATTGCAATCTAGCACGGCGAGAGCTTATCATCAAAAAATTTTAAAAAAATTTAAAAAGTTTTAATGGTTCTTCGGCTCAAATTATCGATGTATTCCTTACTCTTTTTCTTCAGGCATTCGCGCAACGAAGCAAGAGGGCAAAGAGTAATCGCCCGAGCACTGGCCTCGGCCACCGCCCGGGAAGTACCGCTAAAAGCGTTTGATCCGGAAGGAAAATAATAATCGATCTTGTCCTGATACAAGAGTCCCTGGTCATAAAGCACTTGTTGACCATCATAAAAATCGCCAATCACAAAAAGATTATTTTGAGGGGCAAGATTTTGAGGAAAAAGTTTAGAGTCTTTATTTATTTGGGGCGTCGTTCGACCGGAAGGAATAAACCAAACAGCGGGCAGCACGCGCGCCGGAAGTTTATTGGCCTTTGAGAGAATCAGACCCGCAGCAGAGACCACCAGATCGATCTTATTATTTTTAACCCATTCAATCGCCTTAACCCAATACTCGCTTTTTTGATCGCCGCGGGAATTAAAGACAATCAAAGGATAAAGCTCAAGTGAGAGATTTTGATGATGATAATAATTGATAAATTCTTCCAACACCAACTGGCCATGAAAACGCGGGGTGGATTTGTCAAATTTCACACTTTGGCAATCGAGTTTTACGCTATTGGTGAAATCTTGAACTGGAGCGATTTTAATTTGTTTATTTGCTAATTTGATCTTTTCAGGACAAAAACCGGTGTCGATAATGGCAATCTTCATTTGAGCAGAGGCAGAGTTAAAGGAAAAGAGCACTAAATAAAAGGCCGCTCCATAAAAGAGCGGCCCTGGATTAAATTTAATTCTGGTTAGGATCGCTAGGCGGTTCGATAAAAAATGGACGATGAATTGAAGCTTGATCATAGGCCTTATTATAAAGGTCTTTGTTGAAATTTTTCAAACTTTTCTTAAAGCCATCTTCCATATTGTCCAAAACTTTATTAGTTGCGTTGTGAATTTTAGGCATCATCGGACGAGCAATGCCATCAGCACGGGCCATCGCGTTTGAAAGTGTGTCTTTTAAAGCAATCGCCGGAAGAACCGTGCTTAATTTTGCCTCTGTCACTTCCCCATTGCTGGCACTTTTTAAAACATTGATGAACAAAGTGGCATCATCCCCAATCATCTCTGCCCATTTTTTATTGCGCGAAAAAATACCGCCTGATTCATCATAGGCCTTATTGATACAAAGAACTTCGGCCATGGCCTTAAGTGAGAAAATCTTAATGGCATTGTTAGCGCTAAAAAAGGTATTGCGATTTACTTCTGTCTTGAATCTCGCCAACAAATCTGCTGCAGAAAGAGTCAAGTCCTGGGCCAAAGTCATCTCTTTATCAAACAATCTCATGCTCGATTGAATCATGGCCGAAGACTTAACCACGCCTTCGGCGCGATGAGGATTGGTAAAAGCGACCGTTTTTTTATCCCAAAGAACTTTTTGAGCATCTTTAGCAGAACCAAGACCCAGAGCATGTTTTAAACCGCTGTTGCTTTCGTCGATAAAAACAAAAGTTGAAGATTTCGATTTTCCAACAAACGCGTTGAGCGATTTAATATTTGTTCCATTTTCATCATCAACCACTAATAGCACTTTTTGATTAAGACCAGAGCTCAATGTTCCAGCATTAAGGCTGGTTAGACTTAAGTCCAGTACGCTGACTTTATCTGTTCCTCCCGCTAAGCTTAAAGCATCCAAAAGTTGAGTTAAATTTCTCTCCGAATTGGCCACTAAAACGGCGGCTTTTGCCTTCTCTGTGTACTGCGCCTTGGCCATCGCCACAAGCTCGCTGCCTAAGACTCCTAAAGTCACTCCATTTTGAGTAATGCTCGCTGAAAAAGAAAGATCGCGATAAACGTCTGACTCATTACTCACTAATACTTCGGCATCACTTAATTGCGCATTGGTTTGGATAGAAGATAAGACTCCAAATTCTTTAGTGATAATTGAAGACTGAGAATTTACCAGTAATTGAATTTTTAATTCGCCATTATGAGGACGTTTAGAATTATTGCTCACGGCAATTGATAATTTATTGGCCACTCCTTTTAACAATTGAGAACTGAGTGTTAGTCCTGAAAGGGCAAGAGGATAGGCCACGCGAATAGACTTTTGGTCTGCAGACTTCAAAACACCACCATCGATCGAATCAAAATGCTGGGCCTCCAGGGCATCTTTACTTGTTAGTTGTGAAACAACTCGTAGAGTTGATTTTGTATTGGATCCAATCGCAGCACTCGCTGCAACTTGCGAAAGGCCTGCGCCCTTAATCACCACCAGGCTTCTGGCCGGAACTTCCGGAAGTTTAACTAAAGCTCCATTTTCAAGTTGAACCGAAACATTTTGAGCAGCTTTCAAACCAAAATTTCTAAGTGTCACCGAATGCAAAATCGCTTCACCTGGCTGAAAAACGCCGTCGTGGGCCGCAATGGCGCTAACCCCACCGTCTTCTATCTCAGAGCTGACAAAAGCAAGAACGGCATGGTTGTTATAAAGAGCGGCGACTTCGCCAATACGTTTTTGACGGTAGATTTCAGTTTGCGTAGCGATGTTGGCCTTAAAGGTTTCAAGCTCCACTCGATCAAAATTCGCACGTCTGATTTGTTCATATCGTTGATTGTAGGCCCCTAGCTCTGAATTTTTATAGGCAGACTTGAATTCTTCTGAAGAACGAGCTGGACTGGCATCCGCCTGAGCAAAGGCCACGCGGAAAGCGTCTGCTTTAACAATCGGATAATCGCGGGAGTAAGCACGAGCATCTGCTTCTCTTTTTCCTTGTTCGTAGTATTCAGGGTATTCGCGATTAACGGCCTGGTCATATGTTCTGGCGTATCCCTGATCATAAACGGCGTTGTATTCTCCATCGATACGACGAAGAAATTCATAACGTGTGTATTCTCTGTATTGCTGTAAATATCCATCGGCAAAAGCTTTCTTTAAAACTTCTTTGTTATTAAAAATGTTCGGATTAAAACTTGGTCCATTAAAATCACCTGGGTAAGCAGGAGATCTTCTCTGGAATGATCCGGCGAACGGACCGTTTAAGTTGACCGAATTTAATTGACCTGTTTCATATTTTAAAACGGTTTCTTTTTCTCCGATATCCTGACCATTAGTCGCACCAGTACTCACGGCGCGATCCATTCCCGCTTTTTTTCCTTGGTCAACACCGACAGTGGCGGCATTACTGGCGTCACCTCTTTTGATTCCGGCCGTTGTTCCTTCACGCGATCCTGCATTACTATTGCCGCTTTTTGTTCCTTCATTAGTCCCATCACGCTGGCCATCCAGACGCGCGCGGGCCGCTCCGTCGCGCTCACCTTGATCAGCACCACGTTTATAATATCTATCTTGTCCGTCTATGGTTCCAGCATTAAATCCGTCCGCTTCACCATCGCGAATACCACGATCCTGCCCCAGTCGGCGCGAGAGGCCGTGGCCGTCGTTGGATCCATCCACCTGTCCCCTTGTAGAACCCTCTCTATTAACGAATTGGATGGAAGAAATTAAATCTTGTCGATACGACTCTCTTTCTCTCACTGCATTTTGCAGGCGCAAACTTGCATCCTGTGATCTTTTTAAAACAACCGAATAATCAGCGCGTATTTGCTCTAGCCTTACATTCAAAGGAGCAAGCTCCATTTTAAGTGCGCCATACTGTTTGGACTTCTCTACGATCGTTTGCTCCATCGAGGCAATTTGAGTTTGAAGCACAGTGATCTGGTCTTTATTGATTTCAGGTGCCTGATTAAGCTCTGCTAATTTGGCAAGTAAAGATGCCTTGGTGGCCTTCGTTCCATCGATCTCTCTTTGAAGAGCATTCATTCTTTCGACCTGCTCGTTGCGCTGGCGTTCCAGCACCCGGATTTGATCTTCAAATTGAACTTTGCTTTGATCGATTCTGACCACTTCCACCTTCAGTTCCTCGGAGCGTCTGGTAAGATCATTAAGCTCACGATCATCTTGAAGCCGAAAACTCTGCTGGCCAATGTAGCCTGGAATCTCGCCGGCAATGACTAAACTAAAAGCAGAAATAATTGCCAAAAGAAACATGAGGACAGAGATTTTGTAAATCGAGAACTTCATAACACACTCCCAAATCGTCACCATAAAAAAAATCAGGGGCCAAAGCGACACTATAAAGAAGTCACTTCGCCTCCAAAAATCATCCTTTTTTTTGGTGGAGTTTAATTAAAGCAAAGCAGAGCAATAAGCAGGCCAATAGCTGATGATTTTGCTTAAGATTTCTAACTTTGAATTACATTGGAAGAATTATAACCATCCCAAAAAATATTAGGTAATTTGTGAAAAGATTACAGGTTCTTTGACTTAAAACGAATTAGCGGGCGACATTGGTGCTGGCATCGCTACTTGCTTCCTTACTTCCAACACTGTCTTTGGGCCTGCGATTCTGACTGCTGAAGACTTCACTCGTTGCTGTCTCCGGCAAGTGCTCTTTTTTGCGAAGCCCTTTGGAATCCAAAATTTTGGCGACCATCGCTTCATTCCCCGCGCCGAGGCCGGCACTTAAAAACTCCATGATTGAAGCCTCACGCCCTGGTTGCCAGGTGGTTTTGGGAGGAAAAGCATTTTTACAGGTTTGGCCTTGATAGAGACCAATGGCCGAACTAGTGGCACTTGGAGCGTTGGTAGTATTAGGGGTGGCATACAGACTGCGATTGACTGTTCCCGTGCCCAATTTGGTTCCATTATTGTTGGTGATGAGTGTTTCGCTCTTAATAAATTCACTCCATGGAATATCTCCCATGTGCTGCGCTCGTGCGCCAGCATCATTCTGATAGCCTTCTGGATTGGGAGCAAAAATCGCCATATTACCACCACCATCAGAGCAATAAAGCCCTGCTTCCGAAGCGGCGTATTGATACTCATCACAAAGTCCCAAGGTATGAAGGTATTCATGGAGCATCATGGAAGTTGGTGAATTAGAAGTCATGACAGGAATACTGCCTCCACTTCCTCCATAGTCTGCACTATTTTTTACGACTAAAACCTGATCAATCCCCGCACGAGCGGCTTCGCGACTAATGGCCTCAGTCTCACAGCCCACCAATCTTGCGATTCCATGTCGTGACCCACAATTGAGTTCGGCCGCGGCAACTGATTTTATTTCAATTTCTAGCTCGTATTGGCTAAAGGGATAAGTGCTTTTAAAAAGATTCACCACTTCAAGCGCCTTGGTTTGATTGGGCTCGTCGGTGTAAATGGCCATCTTGTAAGCAAACGCCTGCGAGCTAAACAACGAGGTGCTTAATGACAATAAAAATGCGAAGCCTAGTTTCTTCTTCATTGCCACTTGATAACTCCTTCGCCACAGATTTTTTGATCCGTTTTAAATACAATTTTGTAACTGACGACACTGGCCTTGTTTCCCATCAGCGAGAATTTTACATTTCTAAATTGAGGAGTCAGCAGGACTTTATTTTTTCCAAACTCACCCGCTTTAGATTTTAATGGTTCGATCACTGTCAGTGTACTTAAGTAAAGCGATTTCAAATTTTGGGACTTACCCTCTTGATCAATGAGATGGACATCAAAATTGGCATTTATTTCTTTGGTGCCGGTATCACAAAATTCTTCTTCGCTAAAATAAAATATTTCAAAGCTGCAGCTCTTCTTGGCCGGATCGTATTTCATCAAACTGTTGACCAATTTCCCACAGGAAGGAGCAGCTTGTACTTCTTTTGGTATGAGGGAAAAAACGATCAAAAATAATAATAAAAATTTCATCATCATAGTCTAACACAGTTTATTTATTTAAGAACACTGGCCCCCAGATAACGGACATCTCGATAGCCTTTAATATTTTCCAAGGCCTTAAGCGCTGAATAATCCATTGGACCGGCAATAATTTTTTGCCTGATCCCCGATCCAATTTCACGCTCTAATTTATGCCAGGCAGGTAGCATGCCTCTTAAAAAGCGGGCCTGTCTCATTACTTTAAGCATCCATGGTCTCGGCGAAAAATCGAATTCAAATTTCTTCGCACCGATATCAAAACTAGGTCTGTTAATAAAAACTTTTTTATAATGGCCGCCCAACTGACTATAAGTTTTATGGTCGCTCAGTCGTCTCATCGGTGAAATCATCATGTGAGCGATATAGACTTCATCTTTGACAAAATAGGTTTTGGCCAGAGTCCGAAGCGCCATCTTTTGCAGCTCCAGTTCTTTGTCACTCCCGTAAAGCTCAGCAATTTTTTGGCAATCAGCACTAAAGCGCTCCAATAGAATTCCACGGTCATAAATGATGATGTCGTGAAGGTAGCGCGCCAGGTGATCAACTTCGATCTTGGGCATGATCTTTTGAAGCTGGCCCAATTTTTCTTCAAAAAGCTGCAACTCCGGCTGAGCGCTAAACATTGCACTCTCTCTAAGTGAGAGTGCTAAAAGCTCTAACTGACTAGCTCCGCTCGCTATTTTGGCCGCGGGTTTCTGCCCCAAGGCCAGTGAGCGGCCAAGGGCAAAGGCCTCAAGGTTATTAGTGAGTTCATTTTTTTTCATCGTTCGGCCAAAGGCCGCTTCAAGTTCACTCAGTTCAAAAGGCAGCAGTCCTCGCTGGAAGGCCACACCCAAAATCATGGCCGAGGCATAGACGCTTTTCCCCAACTGCTCTTCACACACTTCTTTCATCGGCAGCAGTAACAGTCGCTCGCCTAATAAATTTTGTAATTTCCCCTGCAGATGAGATTCATTAATCGGCTCCTTTAAAACCCCACGATCAAGCAAGATAGAAAGTGGAACTTGAAATTTTTCATCTAGAATCACAGAGCCCTGAGCACTTAAAAAGGCCAGGTGTTGTGAGCCATCGAGCAGATCAGGCGACAATAATAAATCAGCTCCCCCCAGCGGAGTGACCTGCGCGTGGGATTTTCCAGCTTGATAAAGTGCCAAGTGGCTCGTGACGTTTCCATTTCTTTGGGCCAGACCTTTTTGATCGACGAATTTAAAATCGATATCCGATCGCCCGCCCATCGTTTTTGCGGCTTCGGCCAGCACCCGCGAAATAGTTGTCACCCCAGATCCCCCCACCCCGGTAACTACCAGGCGGTAATCTGATCCGGTCGCAATATCTTGCAGCGATTTTTTAAGCTGCGGTAGCGGCAGCTGATTTTTCTGAGCTTCAACTTTCGTCGCGGACTTATATTTCGTGGGGTGAAAATTTGAAACTTCCACCAATTCGAAACTGGGGCACACCTTTATTTTAGTGCAATAGGAATCAGATACACAGATCTGTGGATCGATAATAACTTTTGTGCCATAGGGATCAAAGGCCTGCGACAACCCCGGACATCCCGTCATTTCCACACAGGCCCGGCAATCTTCACAGGCATCGGTATTGATCTGATAGAATTTTTGAACCGCAACTGTTTCGTTATTGGCAAAGAGTTTTCTTTCTTCTGATTTTTTTCTTCCATGAAAAGTAAGACCACATTCCTTATTGGAAATAATGACCTTCGTTCCTTTTTGGGAAATAATTTCACGCAACAGATTTTGATAAAAATAGCGATCACTCGGATTGACTTCAATCGCTTGGTTTACCCCCAGGGCCTTAACCAAATTTAACATATCTTGCGCCGGTCGCTTAAAACCTTCCACCGACTCACCGGTACGAGGACTGAATTGATGGCCGGTCATTGCCGTATTGTCGTTATCCAGCAAAATATAAGTGATGTCGTGATTCATTTGCACCGAATTTGAAATATCGGTAATTCCCGAATGGAAAAAAGTGGAATCCCCCATCAGCACCACGGAGGGATTAGTAGTGAATAAATCGACTCCTGCTCCGAGCGCCCCGCCTTGTCCCATCGCCGAGAGATTATGCATTTCTTTAAAGGGCTCTAAAAAAGAAAGAGAATAGCAGCCAACATCACCGTGCGAGATCAAATTGATATTTTGTTTTTTTAAGTGTCCTCTTAAATCTTTTAGCAGCGATAGCGTTTCGCGGTGAGGACATCCCGGGCAAAAGGTCGGCAGTCTTCTAGGCAAGGCTTCTTCCAACACGATGCCAGCAGTTGTGGGGTGGCAGGCCGAAAGGCCCAGAGTGTTCATCGCCAGCGAAATTTTTTCAGTAACTATTTCGTAATTGAGTCCACCGTGAATCGGAAATCCCGTTTGTTCACCGATTTTTTTGCCCATAATTTTAATGTTTAAATTATGGCGAGCGCAAAGTTCATAGAGTTCGGTTTCCAGGAACCCTCGTTTTTCTTCCACTACAATTAAAGTTTCCAGTTTTTCTAAATAGGGCAGCAATAAATCAGCAATCAGCGGATAAGGCGCCGCCACTTTATAAAGAGAAAATCGCTCCAGGGCATGATTGTCATCCAACACATGTTTTAAGATTTCAAATACCGCCCCACTACAGATAAATCCAATTTTTGAATCGATATTTCCAAAAACTTTATCCAATTTAAATTCTAATAAAACCTCATAAACTTTCGGAAAGCGCTCATTGATCATCGAGACATCGGCGCGCAGAGAATTAGGAGGAACCATTACGTTTTTTGCTAAATCAAAAGTGGCGGGATCGAGCTCGATTAATTCACTATCAATTTTAGCTTCAACCCCAATTTCAACCCGGCCTCCGCCTTCGGCCATAAAGGTGGTCAAAAGCAATCCCTGATAGACAGAGGTCTTCAAAGAAATTTGCAGTGCCACACCCATCCAGTCTTTGAGTTCGCGGGCGGTGGAGGGATCTAAAAAAGGAATGTGCAGATGTTTAAATAAATAGCGAGAGTCGGCGGGGCTAGAAGTCGAGATCGACCACGGATCATCCCCCACTACAATGACCACTCCTCCCGTTCCAGGATTGGCAAAATTGCCCACCGACAAAGCATCGGCCGCCACATGCAGTCCCATCGACTTCATAGCGACCAAAGCATTTTTGTTAGCTTGTTTGGCCCCACTGGCCATCGCCGCGGCATTGGCCTCACTATTGGCGATCACCACCCGAATACCACGGGCCTTCATTTCTTCTTTTTTTTCATAAAGAATATTGAAATAATCCGCCAAGGGAGAACCGGGGTAGCCGGTGTATAAATGAAAGCCCGCCTCTTTGGCGCCTTGAATGATTAGTTCGTTCCCATTGAGAATGAGAGTTGTATTACCGTTAGCGTTATCAGTCATTTTTATGTTGCTCACTAGTCTTTAAGAATGTTTAAATTCTATTTTTATACTAAACATACGAACAAGGAAGGTAACTTGTGTCAAATATCAATGAAACAAATCCATTGGGAATCGAAGCGATCGATCACCTGGAATTTTGCACCGACTCCCTCAACACTCCAACTAAAGAAACTTTCTATAAATTTGGTTTTGAGAAAAGCTATGAAGACCCAAAAAGCGGATCCGAAGTTTTCTCTCAGGGCCAGGTTCGATTCGTGATTATTGCCGATCCTGACCAGAGCAAACACTCCGTAAAATACTTCCAGGCCCATGGCGAAGGTGTTTCCAAAATTTCTTTTTTAGTGGAAAACGCCGAGCACGCCCTGAACGAAGCGCTGAGAAGAGGCGCGGAACTAAGAGAGCCACTGACCGTGGTAGATAGCGAACACGGGACCTATAAATATGGAAGCATCCAGGGTTTTGGCGATGTTTTAAACGAATTTGTCGAGCGTCCACGAAGTTATTTTCGTCCCCATTTTCAAGTGGTCTCCGGCGACCCAAAGGCCAATCCCCTGGCCCAACGTTTTTCGCGTATCGATCACTTGACCAACAACGTGGCCAAAGGAGAAATGCGACGCTGGGTAAATTTTTATAAACAAATTTTCGGGATGCAAGTTACCCGCTATTTCGACATCAAAGGCCAAAAAACTGGCCTGGAATCAGAAGTCGTACAATTGGCCAATGGCTCAGTGATTATTCCCATTAACGAGCCGGCCGAAAATAATTCCAAATCTCAAATTCAGGAATTTCTAGACCTGCATAAGGGTCCGGGCGTTCAGCATATAGCCTTGATGACCGCTGATATTATCAAATCGGTTGGTGATCTGCAGGAACGTGGAATAAAATTTCTAGGCATTCCCTCAACCTACTACCAAAATATTCCCAATCGTGACTTTAAGGTCACAGAAGATCTGGGGGTGCTGGAAAAAAGACAACTCTTAGTAGATGGCGACCAGGAAGGTTACCTTTTACAGAATTTTACTGAGGCCTATGTCGGCCCATTATTTTTTGAGACCATTCAAAGAAAAAACCACTGGGGATTTGGCGAAGGAAATTTTCAGGCCTTGTTTGATGCCATTGAAATGGATCAGATGAAACGCGGTTATTTAAAATAATCTTCAATAAGAGTTCCAGCAGGAAAACTCCTGCTGGAACATTTTTTAACTAAGCAAATGAAGGATAACAGTATTCTTCACAACACTCGCCTTCAGGTCCTTGTGGACCTTGAGGACCAGTTTCACCTTGTGGACCAGTTTCTCCTTGAGGACCTTGAGGACCTTGAGGACCAGTTTCGCCTCGAGGTCCTGGCTCGCCGGTCTTTTTAGAAAGACAAACAATTAAAATGATCACTCCTAAAATAAGTGCAACGTGCACACCCAATCTGCTTCCTGACCAGCTCGTACCATTGGCGTAAGTACTGTTAAGTTTAGAAAGTGCGAAAGCACGTGCTTGCTCAGAAGTCATTTGATTGTCATTAATCACTTTAGTGATTTCTGCAATTTCTTTTTGAGCTTTTGTGTCTTTAATTTGATCAAGCGTGTACTGAACTAATTCTTTATTAGTTAGACCCTGCTCTTGAAGAGCGGCAATGTTTTTTTCAAAACCATCTACTGCTTCATTGAAAAACTTAGCATCCGTTTGGTTCCACTCTACATTGAGTTTGTAGTTTAATTCGTCAAAAGTACCATTCAATTCATTGGCAAGAGCGAATGATTGTTGAACAGGAGTAACTGCATAAACGTGAGTAAATGCCGTAAGTAAAAACAAGGCAGTGAACTTTTTTAACATAAATCCTCCAAAAATAAAGTTAGAACAAGGAGGTGTTTTTAGACATAAAAAATGAAGCACGCAATGGCCTCTGATTTAAGATTCATTTAAGATTTTGACTTTATAATCGTTGCTTATAAGACTCATAATTAAAAGCAAAGAGTCGCAAGTGCTATAGCGGCGGGAAGTGCTTGCAGAAAAAAAATATTTTTACTGGCGCTAAATCCACCATAAATTCCTGCCACCAAAACACAAGTTAAGAAAAATATTTTAAGCTCCAGCCCGAAGCCAGAATTGGCGGTGGCCAGAGACCAAATCAGGCCCGCCGCCAAAAAGCCATTATAGAGACCTTGATTCGCTGCAAGACTTGCACTCTTTTTGGCAAAATCAGCATCAATTCGGAAAATTTTCTGACCGAGAGGCCTGGCCCACAGAACCATTTCCAGGTAAAGGAAGCCCAGGTGTAAGAAAGCGACAAAGGCCACCGCGATTTTTTGAATCCACTCCATTTTAACTCCCAAAATCTCAGCGTTAAGTTGCTAAAGATTGAACACTAATGATAATATTTTGAATCTTTTTTAACGAATTTACCAATGTATTGTGACAAGGATTAGAGCATGTATAAAATGATTGCGATCTACAAAAAACCAGCTGACGCCGAGGCTTTTGATCAATGGTATAAAAACCATACCGAAATTGCCAAAACCATTCCGCTGGTTAAAGAATTCCGTTTTACAAAAGTGACGGGAGGACCGCGAGGAGCGAGCGATTTACACTTTATTGCCGAATTAGTTTTTGCTTCGAAAGAAGATTTTAAAACTGCCATGAGTTCGCCTGAAAATATGGCCGCTGGAAAAGATGCTTTCAGCAATTACAAAGATATTGTTTCGGTCCATTTTGCAGAAGAAGAAATAGTAAAGGCCTAATTAAAAACGCCCGGACCAAGGTTAGAAAAAATGGAAAATATTCTTTTAGAATACCCTTACAATAACCACGAGCATATTGCTCTGGTGCGCCTTAATAGACCAAAGGTTTTAAATGCCCTTTCGACCGACCTGATGCAGGAGTTGGTTGATTGTTTTTTAGCACTGGATAAAAACCCCGACGTGCGGGTGATTATTCTAACCGGCAACGACCGTGCCTTTGCCGCCGGTGCCGACATTGCTCAGATGGTTACAGCCACTCCAGTGGATCAGATCAACGATCAGCGCTTCAGAACCTGGGAAATGTTGAAGTTGATTACCAAACCCGTTATCGCTGCCGTCAACGGCTTCGCGCTAGGTGGTGGGTGCGAACTGGCGATGTCCTGCGATTTAATCATTGCCGGTGATGACGCTAAATTTTCTCAACCTGAAATAAAAATTGGAACGATCCCCGGTGCCGGCGGAACTCAGCGCCTCACACGTGCCATTGGCAAATCAAAAGCGATGTTGATGGTCTTAACCGGAGAGATGATCGACGCTCAAACTGCTTGCGATTGGGGTCTGGTGGCCAAGGTCGTTCCCGCCCAGACTCTGCTGCAGGAAACTTTTGAACTGGCCAAAAAAATTAGTGATCGGGCCCCAGTCGCAGTCCGACTGGCCAAAGAGGCCGTTAATAAATCTTTTGAAATGACTTTAAAAGACGGAATGGATTTCGAGCGAAGAAATTTCTATCTCACTTTTGCTTCTGCTGACCAAAAGGAAGGAATGAAAGCGTTCATCGAAAAAAGAAACCCACAATATTCAGGAAATTAAGATGAGTTCAGGATTTAAATACATTGCTTACGAAGATAATGATGCCACGGCAGTCATCTCAATCAATCGTCCTGAGATGTACAACGCCCTCAATGCTGAGGCAAAAATTGAAATTGTCCAGGCGATCAGAGAGGCCAATAAAAATCCGGCCACGCGCTCAATCGTCTTAACCGGAAACGGCAAGGCCTTTTGTACCGGTCAGGATTTAAACGACAGAAGTGTGCAGGCCACAAATGGCACCGTGGATTTAGGCAACACTTTAGAAACGGAATGGAATCCACTGGTCAACAGCATCCGCGATTCAAAAAAGATCGTGATCGCGGCAATCAATGGAGTTTGTGCCGGGGCCGGAATTTCAGTGGCCATTGCCTGTGATTTAATTATTTCAAAACCAAACAATAAATTTGTCGGCGCCTTTTCCAAATTGGGACTGGTTCCTGATGCAGGTTCCACTTATACCTTTGTCCGTGCACTCGGCTATCAGAAAACAATGGAATTTTTTCTGATGGGAAATCCTTTGCTGGCCGAAGAAATGCTGGCGGCAGGACTGATTAATGCCCTGGACGAAAACGTCCTGGAGCGCGCCTTGGCCTATGCCACGACCATCAATAAACTATCCCCTACCGCCACCGAAATGGTGAAAAAGAACTTAAAATCGGCCCAGGACTCAAACTATGCTCAGTCGATGGAAAGAGAAATGAATACCCAGAGATTTTTAGGCAGAAGTGCCGATTACAAAGAAGGGCTTGCTGCCTTTTTAGAAAAACGTGAACCACAATTTACCGGAAACTAGATTTTTAATAGCAGGAGAAAAAAAATGTCGAGCAACACAAAAACGCATCACTACTCACCAGAAGAATTAACTCTCTTCAAAGAAATTAAAGAAGGAAGAACTTTTGACTCGAGTGAAGAGCTTCCGGCCTTTTACCGCAAACATCTTTTAAATCTTTTATGGATGCAAGGAGACTCTGAATACTCAGGGGCGCTGGGATACATGCCATGGATTGCCAAAGCACCAACTGTCCAAGAAAAAGTGATTGTGGCCCAAATGGTAAAAGATGAAATGAGACATGCTTCCGTCATCTACCGCTTATTAGACGAATTGGGACAAAATACTTCTGAGCATATAAACAACACCGAGCTGGGTTACAAACTGGATGAAGACCAGATCAACATCGGCTTCAAAAGATTAAAGGCCGATTACCGCGTAAATATTTTCTACTACGACATTAAACATTGGACTGATTATATTCTTTTCAATTTTTTAATGGACCGGGCGGCAGGCCACCAATTGCAAGACACTTTCAATTCTAGCTATATGCCTTGGAAAAAAGCGATCGAAGGAATTTATAAAGAAGAAGTTATGCACTTGGCCCACGGTGATAAATGGGTCAAAATTCTCTCCCGCGATCCTGAGCAAAAGAAATTCCTGCAAGAAAGATTAAACTTGTGGTGGCCACGAGTAATGAATATCTTTGGATCAACTCAAGGGGCCTCTAACGATCTTTATGTTAACCTAGGTTTAAAACAAAGAACCAATGGTGAAATCCGTGCGGTCTTTGTTAAAGAAATCGAAGATATGTGCCAGCAAAATGGCCTAACACTTCCAGACTATCGTGAAGAGGATCAACCTCAACGCGAAACTGCAACACGCTAGGCACTGCGATGCAGATTAATCACGTTGTTATTATCGGCGCAGGAACCATGGGGCAAGGAATTGCCCAATGGTTCTGTAGTCAAAATATTACAGTTGAAATGGTCGATCAAAACTACGAGTTCGCCCTGGCAAGTCTGGAGCGCATTTATTTGAGCTTCGATAAATTGGTGGCCAATGGAAAACTCCAAAACTCCGATGTGTTGAATTTCAAAAAAATCATCAGCGTCAAAAAAATGGAGGAAATCAACCCCAATGCCGATCTGGTGATTGAGGCCATTGTTGAAAATCTGGATATTAAGAAAAAACTCTTCGCCGAGCTCGATCGCTCGATGAGTAAATCAACCATCCTGGCATCCAATACCTCCTCCTTTCCCATTACCCAGCTGGCCCGTGAACTGAGTATCGAGAGAAAGAAAAACTTTTTAGGACTTCATTTTTTTAACCCCGCCACTATCATGAAATTGGTGGAAGTGATTAATGGACTTGAATCCAATCCTGAAATCGCCAATCAATTGATCAACTGGTTTAACCAAAGAAATAAAGTCGCCTGCCTTTGCAGCGATTCCCCCGGTTTTATCGTCAACCGCGTCGCCCGCAATTTTTATGGTGAGGCCCTGCGCGCGGTTGATACTTTTGATGTGGAAAAATTTCGCGAAGTCGATAATGTCATGAAAGAAGTTGGAGGCTTTAGAATGGGTCCCTTCGAATTGATGGACATGATCGGCATCGATATCAACTTCAGTGTGACAGAATCAGTCTACAAATCGTTTTTTGATGAACCTCGTTTTAAACCACACCGTCTGCAAAGAGACATGGTGAATGCAGGAAGACTGGGTAAAAAAACGGGAAAAGGATTTTATCAATATGAATCATAATGCCAAGCTGGAAGTAAATTATAAATCACAATCCGATCACAACAACGTTATGGTCGTGGCCCATCCTGACCATCCCCTTTATCGCGAATTAATCACCCACTATAAAGTTCGCACTATAGACGAGGCGATTAATAGCTTTGACACTTACGAGTTAATCATTGATCTATCCCCGCTGCGTACTCAAAAGAAATTTCTCTTTTTAAAAGAGCTAGCCAAGACCACAAAGGCCGAAATCATTTCAGATTTAACCCTCTGCTGGGGAGAATGGATTTTAAAATACTCGCCCCAAGTAAAGGCTTCAGTTTCGACTCTTTTCTATTCACCAACCAATGCTTTTGAATACTCACTCAGAGATGGTACTGATAGCAAAAACAGAAACTGTATTGCCGATTTCGCGGCCAGCACCAATCAAAAAATGATTGAACACAAAAACCTGGGATTGTGTTTTCATTACCCCCGAACCATTGCCATGATTATCAATGAGGCCTATTTTGCGCTCGGTGATAAGCTAGCGACCGCCACTGATATTGATCTCGCCATGAAAAATGGAGTCAACTATCCTCTGGGCCCCATTGAGTGGGGAGAAAAAATCGGGCTGCACAACATTGCCCAACTATTAGAAGAATTAAACACCATCACTCGCGACGAACGCTATCGTTTGTCGACCGAATTAAAACTCCATGCTTTTAAATACCTTTAAAACAAAAAGCTAAAAAAAATAGGAAGATAAAAAATGAAAAGAACATTCATCATCCACGCCAAAAGATCTGCCGTAGGAAAACTCGGTGGAAAACTAGCTCCTGTCAGAGTTGATGACTTGATGGGTGCGGTTTTAAAAAATATTAAAGACTCTCTCACTTTTGATCCTGCTTTAATCGACGATGTCCTCATCGGTTGTGCTAATCAGGCGGGTGAAGATAACCGCAACTTAGCACGAATGGCACTCATTCTGGCAGGCCTTCCGCTCGCCGTTCCGGGCACAACCACCAATCGTCTTTGTGGCTCATCTCTCGATGCACTAATTGATGGATTTGGGCGCATTCAATCCGGCGTGGCCGATTGTTTAATTGTAGGAGGGGCGGAAAGCATGACCCGTGGACCTTACGTTCTGGCCAAGGCGGAAAGTGCTTATGCTCGCGATCAAAAAATGTACGACACAACTTTTGGTTGGAGATTTCCCAATCCTAAAATGGAAAAAATGTTTCCACTTTTAGGCATGGGAGAAACGGCCGAAGAAGTGGCAATGCTTTATAATATTTCAAGAGCAGAGCAAGATCAATTTGCTTTTAGCTCACACCAAAAAGCAGTTGCCGCCTGGGAACGTGGAGACTTTTTAGATGAAGTTATTCCCTACACAGTCGAATTGAAAAAAGAATCTTATGTTTTTGCCAAAGATGAATGCCCGAGAGCTGATACTACGCTCGAAGCACTTTCAAAATTGAAAGCGGTATTTAGAAAAGATGGAACAGTGACTGCTGGCAACTCAAGCCCAATGAATGACGGTGCGGCCGCCATGTTGGTGGTCAGCGAAGAATTTATGACAAAACATAACCTCACTCCAATGATTGAAATCACAGGCGCGGCAGTCAGAGGTGTGCACCCTAGCACCATGGGACTTGGACCGGTGGAAGCAGTCAAAGTTTTAATGAAACGTTACAATAAAAAAATAACAGATTTCGATGCCATCGAATTAAACGAAGCGTTCGCGGCACAGGCATTAGGATGCATTAAAGGACTTGAACTCGACCCAACACTTGTTAATCGCAATGGCGGGGCGATTGCCATCGGCCATCCACTCGGTGGCTCAGGAGCAAGAATTGTCACAACCCTTGCCCATCAAATGAAGAAAAACAAATCACTTAAAGAAGGCCTTGCCACTATGTGCATTGGGGTCGGACAGGGAATCGCAGTGAGTTTCAAAAACTGTTAATAAACTAAAAACATGCAGAATTTATATAAGGAAAAGTAAAAATGGAAATCAAATTATTTATCAATGGTCAGTTTAAAGAATCATCAGATAAAACCATTAGAACATCAATCGATCCATCAAACGGAATGGAAGTGGCCAAGTATCACGTGCCTTCTAACCAGGACATTGATGAAGCAGTTCAGGCCGCTCACAATGCTTTTTATAATCCAGAATGGAAGGCAATGTCTCAGGATGCTCGTGCCAATTTATTGCTCGAAATTTCAAATAAAATCAAAGAACGCGCCAAAGAATTAGTCGATGTTGAAATCAGGGATTCTGGTTCAACACTTAGAAAAGCAAAAGCTGATGTTCACAATACCGCCGCCTTCTTTAAGGTCATGAGTAAAGTGGCACGCGAATTAAAACTGAGTGTGCTGGATGAATCTGCTTCCAGAGCAGGTTTTTCAATCAACACCCGCGAATACACTCCGGTTGGAGTATGCGCCCAGATCATTCCATGGAATTTCCCACTAGTCATGGCGGGATGGAAGATTGGACCGGTACTAGCAACGGGATGTACTACCGTTCTAAAAACGGCAGAAGAAACACCGGCCTCCGCCGCTCTCCTGGCCGAAATTATCAGAGATGCAGGAGTCCCAGCTGGTGTCGTTAACATTATTACTGGTGGAGCAGATGTCGGTCGTTCCTTGCTTCTTCATCCCCAAATCAGAAAAGTTGCCTTCACTGGTTCAACCCTGGTGGGAAAAGAAATTTTAAAGACCATTGCTCCCCATGTGACTACTGCGACTATGGAGCTGGGCGGGAAATCGGCAAATATCATCTTGAACGATGCCGACCTGGAAATTGCGGTTGATGGTGCTCTCTATGCCTTCCTTTATCACTCAGGCCAGGCCTGTGACTCCGGTACCAGACTACTAGTGCAAGAAGAAATCTATCCAGTATTCATGGAAAAATTCTTGAAACGAATCAAAGATGTCAAAGTTGCTCCCACCACTGATCCCAATGCTGGATACGGTCCGGTTGTCAGCGAAAAACAAATGAACACTATTCTCGCCTTCATTGAAAAGACAAAATCAGAAGAAGCAAAACTTCTCTCGGGTGGTAATAGATTGACCGAAGGTGAATTTGCTAAAGGATTTTTTATCGAACCCACTGCTTTTGAGATCACAACCAAGCACACTATTTTTCAAGAAGAAATTTTTGGACCAGTAGTTGGAGTTACCAAATTTAAATCTACTGAAGAAGCGATCTCGCTTGCCAATAATTCCAAATATGGTCTGGCCGCAGCTGTATGGTCCCGCGACCATGCCCTGGCCCACCAGGTGGCCTCTCAACTGGAAGCAGGAACGGTATGGATCAACGAGTACCACCTCTTAAATCCAGGAATGCCATTTGGCGGCTTCAAAGAATCTGGCCTGGGAAGAGAAATGGGAAGCGAAGGAGTGATGAGCTATCTTGAAGTCCGTCATGTCTGGGAATCAGACTGCGACACTCGCGCTCAAAAAGTCTGGTTGGACGCCATTTTTTAAAAAGGATAGCTAATGACAATACACCTTTATTGCATGGCCTATCAGGATCGTAGCGATCGTGTGCGCTGGCTGCTGGAAGAAATGAACCTTCCCTACATTAATCATTTTTTAAATAAAAATGAAGGGGAAATGAATACGCTGGAATATAGAAAACTCAACCCCATGGGGCGAGTCCCAACGGTGGTCGATGGCAATCAAGTTCTGACAGAATCCGCGGCCATTTGTATGACTCTTGCTGATCGTTATAGTTTAGGTGTGCTTGCCCCTCTGATTAACGATCATCAACTTCGTGCCGAATATATTAAATGGATGATTTTTTCAGTGGGGACTCTGGAAGCGGTGATCGCCAGAATGTTCACTCATGTCTCGACACCAGAAGAAACCGCGATCACCCATCAGTACGTCAAAGAGCAATCGGAGATTTTCAAATTAGTGCTCAATCCTATTCTTAGCAAACAGGATTATATCCTGGCCTCAGGATTTTCTGCGGCCGATATTATGTTAGGAGCGGTTATTCCAGGGGCCCTGGACTTTTTAGTGAAAGATAATCCGCCGATCGAGGCGTATATGCAGCGACTAATGAAACGGGATGCGGCCATTCGGGCCAAGGTTTTTTAAATATTAATGAATTGCCCAGCATCTGAGCTTGCCTTTTTCGATAATGGCCAATTCACCACTATAGTCCCCCCAATCAAATTTTACGTATCGAGCGAGACGATTCTCACTTGCCACAATTTGATTGTCAGAATTAAACTGGTGACCACCCAGAAGAATTTTAATATTGTCACCGACCAGTACGCCTTTATCACCTAAGAAAATGGTATGGGAGAAAGTATCCGATTCCTTAATACAAGTTTCATGTCCCGAATTACTGCGAACAAAACCAAAGGCCTTATACTTTTTTGAAGCAAACTGATATGTCTTTAAGCGAACTCTCACACCGTTACAAAAATCGAGATCTGTATTGGCAACTAATTTTTTGATCGACTCACCAGCATCAAGTTCTTTAACTAAGGCCTGATCAATACAAGTACGCTCACTCACCTCTTCTTTTTCACTAATGATATTTTTTTCAGCGCTGACACTATTGCTGGTGGCAAACATCGGATGCTCTACTTTAGTTTTACTGCCACAGGAAGCTGCAAAAAAACTAATAAACAGAAGGTAGTAAATCGTTTTCTTCATACTTAAAACTTGGTTTAAACAGGTTGGACAAGCATGGATTATAGCGGATTTTTAAACTTATAACTCGATCCTTGTATAATTTACACAGCGGATTTTAGATAAAAAAAGGGCCTCCTTACTGGATGGCCCCTTTTTTTTAGAAAAAATTATTCAAAAGACTTAGTACTAATCAGCCTAACAACTTAAGGGCCGCTTGTCCTTGAGAGTTGGCCTGAGACAACACTGAAGTACCAGCAGAAGTTAAGATGTTCATCTTAGTGTTTTTTGCTGATTCAGCAGCAAAGTCAGTATCTCTGATACGAGAGTTCGCAGCTGATAAG
>Ga0066404_1000062_pt1 | contig 47903 bp, 36 predicted proteins | sample LakWasMeta4_LOW4_2_FD_59491 | JGI IMG/M metagenome (GOLD analysis project Ga0066404, IMG submission 59491) | Freshwater sediment methanotrophic microbial communities from Lake Washington under simulated oxygen tension - Sediment Metagenome 4_LOW4 | ecosystem: Environmental > Aquatic > Freshwater...
AGATAGATCAAGAAAAGAGCATCACTTTAAGACTAAATATAAAGATCATGCGATGTTTGTAATTGATAGCTCACTTCAAGTTCCGATGCCAGATCCAATTAAAAACAATGCTACCTTGCTAGGGATAGATTCAGACAATGATGGAATTCGTGACGATGTTCAAAGATGGATAAATGAAAACTTGAGTAATGAAACACTTGAACTAAAACTTGCGTTTAAGCAATATGCAATATTTGTTCAAAAGAGAATAGAAAATTCTGCCAATAAAGTAAACTCGATAATCGCTAGTCATGAACAGGTAAAATCAACAAACTGTGCGATCAGAGTGGGACAATCTCTAAATATTTCATTAAAAACTATTCAAGAAAACACCGAGAAAATAGATTTCATGTACCTAAATACCGAGCAAAGAATTAAAGCAAGTATAAATGCTAGTGCAAATTTTCATGGTCAAGAAGTCATACTAGTCGAAAAGGAATTAGCTTGTAATTTTTAATTAATTAGATGGGATAATTATATGAAATATTTTATTTTATTATTTCTCTTGTTCATTTCTTGTTTTTCTTCTTATGCAGCGGTTGTGCCAAGGGATTTAAAGTGCTCACGAGCTGGATCAGACGTTTTGCTGGTTAATGGTATAAATGGGGGTGAACCAAGCGTTGTTTATATACTGGCAGAAATAGAGCGAGGTTTTTTAAACAATAAGGGAATGCTCGATCCAAAAGGTACTAATGGTAGTCATGTTACCTTTAAATATTCCTATAATCATTCAAATGGCTTTCTTCGTGACATGTTAGAGTCTGCTGCTCAAAAGGTGTGGAAGGTCAAAATTCATACTAAGCTGGATCATAAACTCACCATCGCGACCTTGGGATAATCCCTTCCCTCCCTGGTTTGGGAATATTAATTACCAAGAAGTTTTAAAATAGCACCTGGCTCATCATTGGACATTTTTAGAAGCGCCAAACTCGCCGACTGAGCAATTGCAACTTTCGCTTTATTGGCTGCTTCTTTTGCAATGTCTGCGTCTCTAATTTTTGAATTACTTCCAGAAAGATTTTCTCTTGAGACCTGAAGATTTTGAATAACTGAATCCATGCGATTGCTCATACTTCCCAACTGAGCGCGGCTACCACTTATTTCGGCCATCATTTTATCGATAGCACTCAACGACTCGCGCGAAGATTCTTTAGAGCGAAGATTAACGTGTTGAATGCCGAAATTATTCTTCGAATCCATAATTTTCCCCATATCATAGCGAATGCGATCAAGATTTTTATCTGCATTCACACCAATTTGGAGATCATAAACACTTTCTGAATTTTTAAGAATATTATTGCCATTAAAGCTAGTTGAATTGGTAATACGTTCAATTTCATTTTTCATCTGCTGAAATTCTTTATCGATAACCGCTCGATCCATATCGGAAACAGTATCACTTGCTGATTGCATCGATAATTCTCTGAGCCTTGAAGAAATGGCCTGCATGGTATTAAGCGAACCTTCTGCCACTTGTAATAAAGAGACTGAATCGTTGGTATTTCTTTCTGCTTGGGAATTACTTCTAATCATCGAACGCATTTTTTGGGAGATCGCCAGTCCGGCCGGATCATCGCTGGAGCGAACAATTCTCTCTCCCGAAGATAATTTCATATCTTCTTTCACTCGCTCTTCGGTATGCTGTTGAACATACCGTTGTGCGATCATAGATCGAACATTGGTCGAAACGCGCATTCTCTTCCTTGAACCTTTTCAAAACTTCAACCGTGAAGTTTGATAACCTATCGGAAAAATATTCCTAATAGTTAACTAAAGCTATAGTTGAGTATAGAGCTCCATCAAATGCTTGGTGGTGGCCTGGCGATGAAAACGTTGCACGAACTCATAACCCTTCAAACTCATTTTGTTTTGCAGGCTTGGGTCGCCCAACACTGTCAGTAGGCCCTGACTGATCGAGGCGGTGGATAGTGGATCAATAAAGTAGGAATCTGCTCCTGCACTTTCCGGGAAACAAGAACCAAAAGAAGTGATGACCGGAGTTTTGGAAAAGAGCGCTTCAATGATCGGAATACCAAATCCCTCAAAAAGTGAAGGGAAGCAAAAAACTTTTGCCGCCTGATAAAGGGCCGGCAATTCTGCAAAGTCCACTGCATTTAACAAATGGACCCGATGACTTAACTTGAGCTCTTTGATTCTCGCCTCGACTTGATCTTTGTATCTTTTCCCTTGGCCGATAAAAACCAAATCTTCTTCTACTCGATCGGCAATTAAAGCATAAGCTTCCAGCAGATTTAATTGATTCTTTCTTTCTTCAAAGGCTCCGACATTAAGGATGAAAGGTCGTTGGAGTTTATATTTTTCTTTTAGCGCCTCGATCACAGACGAGTCCAGCGAGTTGTAAAAAGCGGGAGCACAACTTTGATAATGAACGACGATTTTTCGATGATCAATGCCCAGAAAATTGATCAGGTCTTCTTTGGTTTGTTCACAAATCGCAATAACCAGATCGGAATTTTTACAAGCGTATTTAAATTTTTGGTTATAAACAAGTCGGTCAATATACGGAAAAAACTCCGGATAGCGCAAATAAATCAAATCATGCATCGTCACGATTTTTTTATACGACTTTGCCCCTTTTAATCCATAAGGAATTTCGTGAGAAAGACCATGAAAAATATCAAGATGGTCTTTGGCCAAATCCTGTGAAAGCAGAAAACTTCGCCAAAGAGATGGCAATTGAGTTTCTAGAAATGTCTGGGGAAGTTTTAAATGAGCTTTATTCGTTAGGGAATTGAGCCAATCGGCTCCCCTCTGGTCTTTAATTGGTGGGGCGTAAAGAAAAAGGTCAACATTGGGGTAATACTCCAGCAACCCTTCTATCAATCCTCGCGAATAGTTCCCGAGCCCCCTAAAGTTGTGGGTGGCCCGTTTGGCCTCAAATCCAATGCGCATTTAAAATCCTAGTTAAAAACCTAGATTGAATTTTACACTAAACTCGATCGACCCCGCTAGCTTCATCGTACTGAGCGGAACGGAATTTATGACTAATTTTGGCTGAAGATGGACCAGTTTATTTGTTTTTAAAAGCTGCTTCCAATCCACCCTGGTTACATTCAGCTTTATACAGCGGCCATCGCAACCCAACGTATCTTTGGCGCGGTCGTAGTAGACAATTTTAGCGTAGCCCTGGGCATCGACTTTAAGCCCGGGAACGGGAGAATCTAATTTGGCGTAGAGTTCCAGCTTATCAATAAAAGTAAGCGAATCGCGGCTTTTGGCGTTCCGAACAGAAATCATTAAATTATCGAAATTTATGTATTGGATCAGGTTGAAATCAATAGCGGATAAAGTGCTTAAATCGACATCTACTGCTGAGAGCTCCAGATCATGTCCGCCCTGATTGGAAATCGAGCTATTAGCAAGGACAATGGCGATGGCCTGAAAAAGTTTCCCAAAAAGCGGAAACTTACCTGCGTTTTTGGCATATTCATCAATTTGGGTATCGTCTATGTCATAGGCGAAATTGATCGCTTTGTCGTTTTTCAGCTGGTTGATAGTAACTGGCTGATATCTAGGAGTGAGCTTCTCTCTTCCACAGGAAGAAAGCCCCACCACCAACACTGCCAATACAATTACAACCGAAAATTTTTTCATGGAGCAGGTATAACATAAAACAATGGTGTCACTATGGGGCCTGTAGATTTTTCACTAAAATAAGTTTATTTCCAAAAAAATTTAAATCCCCATTATTATCTCAGCACATGAAAAAAGAATTATTCCTATTTGGACTTAGCCTATATGCGACGACAACTTTCGGCGCAAGCTACGATACCCTGCCAAAAGGGATCGATATGTTTGTCATCAAACATGTCATGACTTCAAAAATTGAGTCAAAATTCAATGCCAAGAATCAGGATGAATCGCTGTCTTTGAAAGAAAATTTTACTTCAAGTAAACTGGAAAATATTAGCAGTGCCTTAAAAACTTATTTCGAGGAACTGAAGGCCATCTCGCCCGAGGCCTATAACCAGTTTTCACTTGGAGAATTCGAGGCCGAGGCCCAGGCCCAGGTGAACGCCCAAGGTATTGGGATGGCCAGAGGGATAACGGATCGCTTGACCGTTTATGGCTCTCTTCCCGTTTACCATATCAAAACCAACGTCAACTTTAAACAAAGTCAAAAGAGCAATCTGTCCTCCACACAGGCAGCTGTTCAAAATGCACCAACCACCACGGCGATCTCAGGTTTTGTCCGTCAACTGACACTGCAACTTCCAGAAACAAATGAAGAATTAATACAATCATTGATTGTAAATTATTACGGCTATAAAGCTTTAGGCAATTGGGAGAAGGATGCGCTGGGAGATGCAGAGCTAGGCATGATCTATCGACTCACCGATTTTAAAGAAGCGGGCCTTGCGATTTCAGGAGGAGTTGTTCTGCCAACTGGTGATGCCGATGACCCTGATTCCCTTCAGGATGTTTCAACAGGAGACGGGCAATACGATGCTTTCGTAGAATCGATGGCCGGAATGTCTTTTTTTGATAATGCCATTGCCTTTGATTTAAAAACTCGTTTTACCTACCAGTTTGCCACCACCAAATCGCTGCGTACCACCGATGATCCGAACATGCCACTGAGTAAAAAGAAAGAAAGCATGAAGGAAAAATTGGGAAATAAAATCGATGCGACTCTCAGCATGACCATCAATCCAACCAGCTGGCTCAATTTTAATTCTTCATTTATTGTTGGCCAAACCGACGCCAGTACCTACGGCGCGACTGACCCAAAGGTGAAAACAGTTTTAGAACAAAACAGCGCCTCTAGTAATCAATGGGCACGAGTGGGAATTGGTTTTTCAAGTGTGGAATTATACAAAAAGAAGAAAATGGATATTCCTTTCGAATTAAGTCTCTCTGCTCAAAAATTATTAAATGCTAAAAACACTGCGAACTACGAGCGCTTTGATTTAGATTTCCGCTTTTATTTTTAATTATTGAATATAAGAATAAAAGATTTTACCGTTTTCTTCGCTGATTAATTTATAAGGGTCATCTTTTATTAAAAGGGATCCATCTAAGTCAAAAAAATCAACTCCGCCCGAAATATTGAGCGCACTGGAGATCCCCAGACTAGTCTCGACCATACATCCAAGCATCGTTTTTAAACCTAAGACTTTGGCCTGTCTTAATTGTTTTACCGCCTTCATATACCCGCCGGCCTTCATCATTTTTACGTTGATCCCGTGAAAGCGTTCTTTAAAATAATCCCCTATTTCTTCTTTGGTCACCGATTCATCGGCCATTAAAAAAACTGAGCTATGTTTTTTAAGTTCCAGGGCCTCTTCATGTAAATCACTTTTAAGTGGCTGCTCAAGAAATTCCAGACGGGAAATATTGGAAAAATTCGCTAAAAATTTAATGGTCTCACTGGCACTTTCAAAAGATTCGTTGGCATCTACGCGAAGAGGGACATTGGTCAGGCGCAAAATTTCCTGGCAAAAATCATGAGCATTCTCCCGATTAACTTTGACCTTTAAAACCGAAAAGCGGGCCAGGTTATTTTCCTTGATGAAAGCTTCGACTTTCCCCACTTCCATGATGGGGATCGAAAAAGAAGTTTTCACGCTGCTGACCACATTGGTGCCCATCAACTGCGCGACACTCTTACCTGACAAAATTGATACGTAATGAACAAAACTGGATTCAATTCCAAATTTAAGCGACTGGGGAAGATCCATCGTATCGAGGAAGGCCACCAGACTTTCGACACCGTTAAAATCCGAAGGAGCTGCTGCCTTAAATTCTTCAAACTTTTCCAGAATCAGCTCGCGCGACTCTCCATAACGAACATTGAAGGCCACTTCTCCCAGCGCTTTAAGCGAACCATTTCTTACTTCGATGATAAAGTTATGCTTAATATCTGAGCTATTTCGTGAAATATTCCAGGTGAATTTCAAAGGCAATTCTATTTCTTTTATTGACCAACTAAACATGATACTCACCGTGAAGTTTTATTTTATAACTAGATAATGATACTATATTTTATGCTTATTCATAAAGATATTATCATCCGGGTTATTTTTAGTTTCATTTTTATTGGAATAACCTTTTGGGTTCTAGGACCTGTCTTTATGAGTTACCTGAAAAAAAAACTTCCAGGCCAATACTCAAATGAAACAGATATCGACACCCTAATCCGAAGACAAAAGGAAAGACTGCGTTCGCAATACGGACTCTCGGGAGACATCTCCGCGGCAGGACAGGCCGCCAATCGTTATAGCGAAGTGGATGTCGATGGGCCAAAGGCAAAACTCCATCCCTCAACTAGTGAAATAAAACAAATTTATCAGGAAACGCAATGGGGAGGCGGTCAGTTTTTAAAAGAGCTACAAACTGAAATCACCAAAACATATTCCTACACTTTAGCTGACGCCAAAGTGAACGCTTTTATTCTTCTCTGTGAAAAAAGAAACTACCTTCGTTTTTTGAGCGAGGACCACAAGTTGTCAAAAGCCGCAATTAAAAATTATCTACTGGCCTTGCTGATCCTTCTTTTAATTATCGAAGAGGCCAGAGAGAAAAGCTTTTATATTCTCGAAAAAATTGCCAAAAAACTTAACCGTCCAGCGGCGGAATTAGCGCTGGCCTTACAGATTAAGTTACTGATGGTGGTCGCCGCTAAAAAAGAATTAAAAGAAGACCGAATTTTTAGTGAAATACTGGTTTTGAATCAATATTCTGAAGAAACAATCAAAGAAGCAACTGAAGCAATTGCCAAACGAGAGGCCAATCTTTGGGCCAAAAATCCTTCGCAGCTTTTTGAAGAACTCACCCTGGCCCTTAATTATTCAGCGATGCTTTCCCCGATCCCAAAATTAAAAAATAGAAAAGACCTTGAGACCGCTTGTGAGATTTTAGGACTGGCCAAAGATTCCCCTCTGGAAGAAGTGAAAAAAACTTATAAAAAGATAGCGCTACTCAAACATCCCGATAAAATTGTTTCCCAAAAACTACCAAAGGTTCTGGAGCGCAAAGGGATAGAGCGTTTCAACCAAATTCAAGAAGCCTATGAAGTCATTGTTGCCCATAAAAAATAGAAGGAAGTATTTTCATGATGCCTAAAAAAGAAAATGTTACGAAAGATATAAAACAGGCACTGATTAACATAATCAGCGAAACCAATGGTGTCACCATCAGTGATACTTTGGAATTACTTAGCTTTAATCCGGGCCTCAAACAGAACCCGCTGGTCGAAAAATCGTTAGGGGAATTTAGAAAATTACTCAACGGATTTCAAAGCAATGAAGTCGATATCTCCACCTTGTTAGGCCATCCTTTCTCCGATGCTTTTTTTGATTTTTTTAAAGAATTTCCTCTTCCCTATCATGAAGAACATATTCACCTAACAGGTTCGCTGAGTGCTGAATTTATTTATCCGCGGTTAAAAAAATTACTGGAAGGACCCGACAGTGCGCTTTATCAACAAAAGATAGTTCAGGTTTATGGTGCAGATTCTGTGCCTATTACCTCTGTCCAAGATGTCGATCGCCTTATTCGATTAAAAGAAGGTGAATTATTTAAAACTTATTTAAAAATTCTTTTTTTACCCAAACTTATTTTAACTGACCGCCAGACTCATGTTGAAGCTGCTTATCATATGGCCTCAGATCTTTATGAAAAATATAATGTGGGAAAAATCAGGCTGAAGTTTACCTTGTCGCGCTCCACAGGGGTAAGTGACGAGCAAATCCCCGGACTTGAAAATCTAAGTGAAGACGACGTAGTGCTTGGTCTTTATGAAGGCTTTATGAAATTTAAGTCCGAGAAGCCATTTTTTAATTTTGTGCTTTCCCCCAGTTTCAGAAAAGAACCAAATTTTTTCGACCAAACGGAATACTCCTCTAAACAGGAACATTTTGAAGACCAAGTACTTTGTATTTTAGATATCTTAAAAAAATACCCTTTTTTACAAGATGTACTTTCTGAAGTTGATACCGTTGGGGATGAACGCGAGCTCTATCGTAAAAAACATTTTTTTGAAATGAAACCCGGACTAAGAAGACTGCAGTACCAAGGCTTCAGGATTCGCTCGCACCATGGGGAAACCTGGAAAATTTTAAGACTTGGAGTTCAGGCAGTGGATAACGCTCTCAATATCTGGCACATTGATACCCTGGAACACGGTTTAAGTTTAGGGATCAATCCCAATTATTATTTTCACCGTATTTACCAGCGGATCATCGAAATGAATCAATTAAATATTGGACTTGATCCCAATAGTTTTGAGTATGCTGAAATCATGGACATGGAATGGAATGAAGAAGAAGTACGGGACAAAATCGTCAACGGTACTGCCTTGAACGACATGGAAAAGGTCAAATTCTTAAAAACTAAATTTCACACCGCCCGCGAAGTTGAACACTATCAGCACGATGTGCTCAACCGCATGATCAACAAAAAAGTTTCGCTCGTCGCTCTGCCCTCCTCTAATCTTAAACTGACTGGCTGTTTTCCGGATTACAAAGATCACCCCTTCTCCTGGTGGGAGAAAAAAGGGGTTCAATTAGGAATTGGAACCGATAATTATATTACCCTGAGTACCAATTACATTCAGGAGTTGTTAATACTTCTTTATTCCAATCCAACGACTCTTAAAATAATGAAGCTTCTGATGGTGGCAACCAAAGAAAATAGAAGGCCTTATATGAGCCATTTGTTATGGGAAATGCGAAAGACGATTAAGAAATCAAGCACCGGGCTTCACTCGCAACCTTAGTCGGCGCTATTTCCACCATACATCGCTGCCAAACGGCTTGAGAACATTTACCACTTCCGTCTTTGGAGCAGGGTCTGCAGGGCAGATCCACTTCAAGCGTTTTGATCAGACGACTCATGGTAAAACCAAAAGCCGTTGGCCCCATCAGGGAAAGTGCTTTTACTCCCAAAACATCTGCAACATGTAAGAGACCAGTATCAGCTGAAATAACCAATGCCGACTTTTGAATCAGTTGACAGCTTTCGACTAAAGATAATTTTCCGGCCAGGTTTTGAACTCTCTCAGGAGCGATATCAGCAAGCTCCTGGCAGAATAGATCTTCTTTTCCTCCCAACACCACAAAGTGGGCTTCCGGCAAAAGTTGAATTAATTTTTTCCAGTGATCCAGCGGCCAGCGTTTCATTTCCCAGGCGGCGGAAGGAACAAGCGAAATAACTTGAGTCAGACCAATCAATGAATTAACTTTCTCTTCAACCTGGGAACTAAATTTCCATTTAACAAATCGCGAATCACTGGTTCGTTCAATTTTCCATTTTGCCAGTGGAGCAATATAAGATTCAATTCCTCTGAAAGGCTTGGGGAACTTGTTCACTCGAAAGGTGAACAGCAATATTCTTTTCCATCTGTCTTTCGATCGGGTGAGCAGCTCAGGCGCATTCAGTCTGCTCATGAGAATTAGTTTAATGAGCTTTGATCTCAAGTTGTTATGAGCATCGTAGACATGGGTGTAGTTTTGACGACGTAACTCCATAGCAAACTTAATCAGACCCAAGAGGCCCCGTTTTTTTTCAAAGGCCCAAACTTTATCCACTTCCGAATTTAGTTTTACCAAAAAATCGAAATCAGAGCGGGTGGCCCAATGAATTTCATTGCCGCTACTAAATTTCTGACGGATTAGTTCAACAACTGAAGAGCATTGAACAATGTCACCGAAACTCGAGAAGCGAATAATTAGAACTTTATTTTTTAACATTATCATTCGATAATAAACTACACGAGCACACATTGGGAACTCCCACGGATATTTGATGTCATTTAGTTTAAAAAATTTATCGTCGCTACTTAACGTGGCCATTCAGCACAAGGCCAGTGATATCCATATTCGTACTAATGAGGTCCCTTGCCTTCGGATTAGAGGCGAATTGGTGCCAATCCAAACCAAGACCTTCACGCCTCAAGACATAACCGACATTGTCAAAATGCTCTTAGCTGATAATCCTAATGCCGGTGACATTAATCAACAAAGCGAGATTGATGGGGCCTTTGGTATAGAAGACCTTTGCCGTGTGCGTTTTAATATCTTTCGTTATTTTGGGACTTTTGGGATTGTCCTGCGGGTGATCAACACCCAAGTGCCTACCCTCGCCGAGCTTGATATGTCCAAAAGCATTTCCCGCATAGCGCTTCAAAAACGGGGATTGATCCTGGTCACCGGGGCAACCGGTTCGGGAAAGAGTACGACTTTAGCCGCCATCATTAATCATATTAATGAAAACCGTGGCTCTCATATTATTACGATTGAAGATCCCATTGAATATTTGCATAAACAAAAAATGTCTCGGGTTTCCCAGCGTGAAGTGGGAAAAGACACTGAAGACTTCACCAGTGGTCTTCGTTCGGCGCTCCGCCAGGACCCGGATGTGATTTCGATTGGAGAGATGCGCGATCCAATTACGGCGGGCATCGCCTTAAAAGCGGCGGAAACAGGACACGTGGTTTTCTCCACCCTGCATACTACCAACACCCTAACCACTATCGGGCGAATTATTTCGATGTTCCCGACTCATGAGCAAGCTGAGGCCCGAAAAAGACTGGCCGAAAATTTATACGCCATCATTGGACAAAGAATGCTTCCCGGGAAAAACGGCCGCACCGTAATCGCTCAGGAAATTATGGTGACCTCTGCCGGAATTAGAGATTGTATTGCCGGTAAAGATGATATCAATCGAATCCCAAGTATCATTTCTCAAGGCCAGGGTAAATCAACCAATGGTGGCCAAACCTTCGACCAGCATATTATGTATTTGTACCAAAAAGGTTTTATTGATAAAGAAGTGGCACTCGATGCGGTTTCTTCTCAATCCGATTTTATTCAAAAACTTATTGTCGAATAAGGTTAGTCTTCAACCACAAATGTATGGGTTATCATGTCGTGAATTGATAATTTCTTTTTAGAAAAAAAAGGGGTTACCAGCCCGGCGAGAATCAAGAGACTGATTGGCTTCATGATTAATTCACGGTTGAATGCCGTCATAATCGAAATACTATATTTATCTTCTCCCCTAACTTTTAAACCTAATATTTTTTTTCCGAGGCTGTGATTAAAAAAAGCGACCGGGATCACTACCAGGAAAAAGAGCGCCATAAAGCCGCTCACCAAAAGAATGATTTTTATGACCAATGCTTCTGGAATCAACAATTGCAACTTATAACTGTCTAAAAAATAATGAATTAGCTTGAGCCACAAAGGGGCAATCAGCTCCACCAGATAGTAAAGCCCTACCAGAAAAAGAGAATCGATTACAAAGGCGATGGCCCGTTTATAAAGTGGAGCACAGTTGAAGACATCCCCCATCTCTTTTTCGTCCCCCCCATCCATTTCCAACGCCATGGCAGAACGAGTTTTAGTTCTAGGAACTGCACCGGTATCCAATACCAAAGATTGTTTTTTGAGAGCTGTTATTTTCTTGTTGGGGGCTGGAGGAAGATCAGCGATGGCCGTCTCTTTAGGCGATGGCGCAAGTTTGGAGAATTCCCATTCGCTGGTGGAATCTTGGTTCTTGTCGTCGTCATTATCTTTTCGATCAGTCATTGCTATCCTCTAAACTAGAGCTGGTCGATTTTTTTAACAATCAAATCCAGCCTGGATTTGGCCTTATCACAGAGGTTTTTCCAATGATCATGGGTCAGATTTTGATCAAGATTTAATAATAATTTCCCTAGCTCAGAAGAAGCAAGGTTGAACTCTCTCAAGAGTTCAACCGCCATTACTTCATCTTCTAGGTTTTCTAATTTTTCAAGAATACGATTCAATTGTGTATTATCGATCATACAAAATTTTAAACCTTATTTTAGGGCCGTTTTCTTAGGCTTAATTAATTTTACAATATCATTGGCAACCATTACTGATTCTTCCAGGACAACATCTTGTCTCAATGATTTAATCCACTCTTCTTTTCTTTGTTCAAAATCTTTTGACCATTTCTTCATATCACCAGGGCGAATATTTTCATGGGCCTTGAGCGAGTCTTCAAAACTGGTTACCAAAAGATTTTTATTCTCTTCGTCCATTTTTAATTCTTCGGCCATTTTTTTATTTTGAGCATCCTCAAGTTGAACTTGTTTCAAATTGAGCGAAACCAGAGTGTCTTTTTTCTTCTTATTTAAGTATTCAAGGTTTCGATTAAGTTTGTTAAAGCGAGCATTATTCTTCACCCGAATAGCACTCTTCTCTTTTAATTGAGGCATATTGTAAGAAAACTTAGTCCATTTCGAAAATGGTTTGGCTTGAATTTGATCCCACGCCAAAGAATATTCCAGGTCTTTTTCTCTGCTTTCTACATAGCTGAATAGATCCGGAAGGATAAGATCAGAAGTCACTCCTTTATATTGAGTAGACGCTCCTGTTACTCGATAGAATTTTTGAATTGTTACTTTCAAAGCACCCATCGTTGGACCAAACATCGAAAGAAGTGGACCTTGATTTAAGTTTAAAACGGCCTGAACAGTTCCTTTCCCGTGAGAAAAGTCCCCTCCGATAATGACGGCGCGACCGTAGTCTTGCATCGCACCCGCTAAAATTTCCGAAGCCGAAGCAGAGAAACGATTAATAAGAACGATTAATGGCCCATCATAAAAGACGCTTGGGTCTTCATTTTCCAATACTTCAATTTTACCGGTGTGATCCTTAACTTGAACCACCGGACCTTTCCCCAAAAAAAGCCCACTCATTAAACGAGCATCTTCCAAGGCACCACCACCATTGTTTCTCAAATCGAGAATAACGGCATCAACGTTTGCTTTTTTGAGTCTTTCTAATTCTTTTCTCACATCATCAGTACAATTGATCTGAGAGTTTTCAAAATCCCGGTAAAATTTAGGAAGTTGAATATAGCCTACTCTTGCTTCAGTATCTTTATATTGAAGAACTGAAGATTTCGCAAAAGAAGCGGCCACTTCAATCTCATCTCTCATGATAGAAATTACTTTTCGGGTACCATCAACTTTTTTAACGGTCAGGCGAACTTCTGTTCCCTTTTTTCCACGAATGTAGCGAACAGCATCGTCAACTTTCATATCCGTCAGGTCAACCGACTCGCCTGCACCTTGCGAAACGGCCAGAATAGTATCGTCAGCTTCAAGATCTTTTTGTCTCCAGGCGGGTCCGCCCGGAACGATTTGCACAACTTTAATATATGAACCATCTTCCTGAAGAACAGCTCCAATCCCTTCTAATTTCCCGGTAATATCGATATCAAAATCTTCTTTCTTCTTGGCCGGTAAATAAGTTGTATGCGGATCAAAGACGGCCGTGACTGAGTTATAGAAATTATCTAATTGATCATCTCTATCTTCTTTTGCTAAACGATCAAATATTTTTTGAAATCTTTTAGAAACAGATTCATGAGCTTTCGCTCTCATTTCCGCATCAGTTAATTTCTTAACCGGAGGAAGTTTTTTTGAGCTTTTCTGAGTTGGCTTTTTTGCCGTTTTTAAAGGTTTATCAGATTGCTCTTCGATCAAAGATAAGTATTTATTTAAGGTAGCTTGTTTAAAAATCAGCTTCCAGTTTTCTTTTAGAAGATTCTCATCTTTGGCCCAGTCACGTTTCTCCGGATCCACTTCTACTAGCTCAGTGCCATTAAAATCAAATTGTTTTTTAAAGGCCTCTTTTCTTAGGCTCTCAGCAAGGGCGGTACGCTTCTTAAAGATATCAAGCGCTTTTTCAATGAGAATGTACTCTCCGGTTACCATTTCATCGTCCATCGCAAACTGATAGGCTTCCAGGGTTTTAATGTCCACTTTGGTAAGGAACTGCTTTGAACCATCAATCTTTTTCAGGTATTGCAAAAAGGCTTTTTGTGAAAGTTCATCATTAATTTTCAGGGCCCTATAATGATAAGTTTCAAGGGCATTTTTTAATATATTCCCGATGAGTTTTTCTCTTCGAGGATCTTTAACTTCCTTGGCCTTCGCTTCTTTGGCAAAAACAGGATTTCCATTTGCTAGGTAGGAAGTCGTAAAACCTAATATCGCTAAATACAAAAAAAGACGTTTCATTTTTTCTCCACAAAGAATGCACTAATGGCAATGCTCTATGATACCTCAGGATTAAGATAAGGGGCCAAAGAAAAAATTTCTTGTTTATTGGATTCTCTGCAGCGAGGAAAAAGTTGAGTTTTTTTATGAGGTACTAAAGACAAATAAAAAAGCCTCCCACTTTCCAATGAAAGTGAGAGGCCTTTAGTTTTTAAGTTAACTATTCCAGACTTTCTAAGACTTGCGCAGCTTTTTGTAACCAACCAACACTGTTTTTAGCAACGTCCAGCATTGTGGTTGCATATTGGATATCCGCAACCGTTGGACGATTCTCTGAACACATGTCTTCTACACTATTCTCGTCAAATATAGTTGTTTCATATGACTTTCCCGGGATCCCGAATAAGTAATTTGGAACTTGGGTTTCAAAAACTCTCAAGCGGTCTTCCCATTTGGTGTTGAGCTCGCTGCTTGATAAAAAGCCGGCGCCAGTCCCATTGGAATGTGTACCGATAATAGTCGCTCTACCCGAAGATTTTAAAAGGAAAGACATTTTATCGCAGGCGCTGATACAGTTGGCAGTTACCAGTGCCACGATCTTATTGTTAAAGCCCTTAATTTTTTGCGTATCATAAGGAATGACTTCTCCCGCAAACATTGGCGTATACTCACTTCTTTCATCAATCGTTTTTTGGAAAATATTTTTCATGTCATCCAGAGTTAATCCAAATGATTGATCTTCTCCCACCACTTCTTGGTAAAAACTCGGCTCTTGAATCTGTCTCATATAAGAGGTCATTCTAAAACCTGAAGTCGCTCCAGGGTAAATGGCCCCTTCTTCTGCCAGGACACTTAATACTTGAGCAGGAAGATTTCCATTTCCTCCGCCGTTAAATCTAAGGTCGAGGATTAGTGGCAATTGATTTTCTTTTAATTCAGCAATAAAGGCCCTTATCCCGTCGGTAAAACTAACAGTGGTCTCTCCCACCTTTACGTTTCTGGTCATGAAAGTCAGGATCTGCAGGACTCCATAGGTCTTCCCTTTATTCATGAAATAGCCGCTACGAAGCGCCGGGGCTCCGTCGTCGCCAAGCATTTCAGTTACTCCCTTAAGATTTAAATGAAGTTTGGTTGGACTGTATCCTTCGAAGGCCATCCCGCCATCCAGCCACTGTTTTGAAGACTTATCAAAACTCAACCCAATCGTTGATGAATCCGAGGGAATTCCATATTTAGCAAAAAAGGTCATGGCATCTAATCTGGGAGTTGAATCTTTTGGGTTGTTGGCAAAAAGAGGCAATTTGAATATCCCTGCATTCTTAAAAGTAATAGTGACAGAGTTGCTGGCATCATAATTATGGTTTCTGATAGTCAGGGCCCGAATCGCCTGGTAATCAGAAAATTCATCCGAACTTCCGCTGACGTATTTTTTAAGCTCTTTAACTCTTTCTTCTACCGGCTTACCATTAATCGCAAGCACTTCGTCTCCGATTCTGATGCTAGAAAAATCAGTGCCAGAGAGTTTAGAGGCCATCCCCAATAATTTTTTCTCCAGTGAACCTACGACCACCTTACCGTCGATTCTGAACATACGAACACCGGTATAAACAAACGGACGCCCAATTTTTTCCTGAATACCAAAATGGGTATCCTGAAATTCAGCGGCCAGGGCCTGCATACGATCTAAAAATTCCATGTTGGCACGGGCCTGAAGAAAGCTGATGCGCTCACGTTGCTCTGGATTCGAACGGTCAGCGGCAGCAATCAAGATGCTTTCGGCTGCTGATTCACGAGCAATCGCATTGGCCTTGACACTGGCCCAATCAAGTCCAATTCTTTTGGCCTTAAGAGGAAGAAGAGCATATTCCAATTCAACAGTCTTTAAAAAATCATTCACAATAAGAAGTCTGTCTTCACGGTCATAATAATGAAACTTAAGTCCAGCGTAGACGTCTTTTAAGCCATGAGTTGGAATCTTTTTTACGGGATTAGTAAAAAGTCCTGCATTCGCACCTTGAGCTGAAAAAAGTGTCGTTAGTGCCAGGGTCAAAAGTACAGTCTTAGACATCTTCATGGATACTCCTCTAAAAATCTTTGATTCACTGATTCTAGAGGACCCAGAAATTTTAGGGGATTTAGGTGAAAAAGTTACAGGGTTAAAAAGGGTGTCTAATGATTAGACACCCTCTTAATATTTCAGAGAGATGAGGCCTGATTAAATGAAGATTATTTCAAATTATGAAGCACGTACTGAAGGATTCCACCGTTTTTCATGTAATGAAGTTCATCGAGTGTATCAACTCTTGAAGTCACTTCTACCTTCGTCACCTTTCCATCAGCATAATTGATGATCAGGTCGTACTTCATCCCAGGTTTGAATTCGCCTTGAGGCAGAAGTGAAATGGTCTCTGTTCCATCCAGCCCCAGAGTTTTACGATCCACACCCTTATCAAAAACTAAGGGAAGAACTCCCATCCCGATAAGGTTTGATCTGTGAATTCGCTCAAACGATTCAGTGACCACGGCCTTCACACCTTGAAGAAAAGTTCCCTTCGCTGCCCAGTCTCGAGATGAGCCTGTTCCGTATTCTTTTCCTGCAATAACAACCAGAGGGGTTTTATCTGCCACATATTTCATCGCCGCATCGTAGATCGACATAACTTCGCCGGTTGGTGCGTACTTAGTCACTCCACCTTCTGTTCCCGGTGCTACTTCGTTTTTGATTCTGATGTTAGCAAATGTTCCTCTCATCATGACTTCGTGATTTCCTCTTCTTGATCCATAAGAGTTGAAGTCAGCTGGCTTCACCCCTTTTGCCTGAAGATAAGCACCGGCCGGTGAAGATCCTTTAATGGATCCGGCCGGAGAAATATGATCGGTCGTAATTGAATCTCCAAAAAGGGCCAAGATACGAGCATCTTTAATCGTCACACCAGCTTGAGATGAAGTGGTGTCGGTAATGTTTTCAAAGAAGGTAGGATTTCTAATATAAGTTGAATCTGGTTCCCAGGCAAAGAATTCACCTTCAGAAACTTTGATCGCCTGCCAGTGACTGTCACCATCAAAAACATTAGCGTAACGTTTTTTGAACATTTCACTTGTAAGTTTACTCATCAGCACTTCATTGATTTCAGCGTGAGTCGGCCAGATGTCTTTTAAGAATACATCCTTCCCATCTTTAGACTTTCCAAGTGAATCCGTCGCTAAGTTAAGATTAACATTTCCAGCGATGGCGTAAGCAATAACAAGTGGAGGTGAAGCCAGATAATTTGCCTTAACGTCCGGATTGATTCTTCCTTCGAAGTTTCTGTTTCCTGAAAGCACTGAAGTCACGACCAGATTGTTGGCATTGATTGATTTAGAAATGTTTTCAGGAAGAGGTCCTGAGTTCCCGATACAAGACATACATCCATAACCAGTCAGGGTGAATCCCAACTCGTCGAGAGAATGCTGAAGACCAGACTCGACTAAATAATCAGTCACCACTTTTGAACCAGGTGAAAGTGCTGTTTTTACCCATGGCTGTGATTGTAATCCAAGCGCGCGGGCTTTTTTAGCAACCAATCCAGCGGCGATCATCACAGAAGGGTTTGAAGTGTTAGTACATGAAGTGATGGTCGCGATAGCGACCGCTCCGTGCTTAAGTTTAAAATCGGCCCCCTCAACTTCATACGCATTATTCGAAGTCTCTGGATCAATTTTAAATGAAGCTGCAAGTTCCTTTGCAAAAGCATCACTGGCCTTCGTTAATTCAATTCTATCTTGTGGACGTTTTGGTCCTGAAATACATGGAACAACTGTTGATAAATCTAATTCCAGCGTTGAGGTGAAAACTGGATCAGCGTCCCCGGCGTTAAGCCATAGACCTTGCTCCTTGGCATAGGCTTCAACCAGTGCCACTTGATCAGCGCTTCTTCCTGTGAATTTTAAATATTCGATTGTTTTTTCATCTACCGGGAAAAAGCCACAAGTCGCTCCGTATTCAGGCGCCATGTTGGCAATAGTTGCTCTATCGGCCAATGATAAAAGTTTTACACCTGAACCGTAGAACTCCACGAATTTTTCAACTACACCATGTTTACGCAACATTTGAGTCACGGTTAAAACGATATCGGTGGCGGTAATCCCTTCGTTAACTTTTCCATTAAGTTTAAAACCAACAACTTCCGGAACAGTCATGGTGACAGATTGACCAAGCATCGCCGCTTCCGCTTCGATCCCACCAACACCCCAGCCTAGAACGGCCAGACCGTTGATCATCGTGGTGTGTGAATCGGTACCGACACATGTATCTGGGTAAGCAGTTGTTTCGCCATTTTCAGTTTTGGTCCAAACTCCTTGAGCTAAATATTCAAGGTTAACCTGATGACAGATTCCTGTTCCGGGAGGAACAACTCTAAAGTTTTTAAATGCCTTTTGTCCCCATTTAAGGAAGGTGTAACGCTCTTTATTTCTTTCGTATTCCAGCGCCACGTTTTTTTCAAAAGAATCAGCTTTACCAAAAAAATCTACTGCCACTGAGTGATCGATTACCAGGTCAACCGGAATTAGCGGATTGATTTTTTTAGGATCACCGCCGATTTTTTTCATCGCTTCTCTCATCGCTGCCAGATCGACCACCGCCGGAACACCGGTAAAATCCTGCATCAGAACGCGGGCCGGGTAATAAGCAATTTCACGGTCTGATTTTTGAGTTTTAGTCCACTCGTTGATGGCCTTAGCGTCTTCGAAAGTGACATCTTTGCCGTTTTCATGACGAAGTAAGTTCTCTAAAAGAACTTTGAGCGATTTAGGCAGGCGATCAATATCACTTAAGCCTAATTTTTTTGCTTCGTTCAAGCTGTAATAGCTGTAATTTTTAGTACCAACTGTTAGCGTTTTTTTAACCTTACTCATGAAGGGCTCCTTGTCTATTGGGGGATAATTATTGAAATTGACTCATTATAAATCGGATACACTTAGACGTCATCATCGTAGTTTTTGACGACCTTTTTTCCCTATGCTCGATGATGGCATTTCTTAGACCCATTATCGCCTTTTTTTTCAAGGAATAAATTGAATAAATTGAATAAAATATAGTAGTATTTGGAATATGTTAGATGGAATTGAAGCCTTAATTGCCTTGGAAAAGTATGGAACGATTAGTGAAGCCGCTATTCGTCTACGTCTCACCCAGTCAGCGGTAAGCAAGAGAATTCAGGCCTTGCAATTGGAACTCAAGGCCAAACTGATTGAACCCGATGGGCGCAGAGTTCGTTTGACTCGTGATGGCTATCAATTTTTAAACAAAGCGCGTCCGCTGGTGATCGAACTTAAAAATCTCACACTGCACTCTGATAAGTCCAATCTTTCCCATTTTGCCTTGGGATTATCCGATTCTATTGCCGGCTCCTTCGGCCCTCAGGTGGTAAGTGAAACCTTAAAAACTTTTAAAAACTTAGAACTGGATTTCCATGTTCATCGCAGCCTTATGCTCTTGGAAAATATTTCCCTGGGAAAATATCAACTGGGCATTTGCACCTATGATGAAAACCGCAAAGATCTCTACTCCGCTCATTTAGTTGATGAGCCACTAGTCTTACTCCATTCAGAATTTAGAAATAAACCCAATAAAAATTTGCCATTGATCACCATCGAAGAAAATTCCGCCACCTGGAAAAATATCGGAACGGCACTCAAGCGAGATTACGCTCATTTATTTTCCAACAACGTCATCTACGTTGAATCTTTCATGGCGGTTTATCAAATGACCAAAGTCGGTTTAGGCAATGGTCTTATTCCTCTGGGAATGACCCATGAATTTCATCTTAAAAAAGAAAGTTATCGAAAATTAAAAGTGACCAGAACCATCTCGCTCGTTACCCGAAAAACGATTGCTCAAATGGACTTTTTTGATCCTTTTTACCGCGAACTCAAAAATAACATTGAACATTACTTTGAAAAATAACTCTCGAGTGGCACGAGAACGTGGCATTTTCAAAATCGCCCTCTAAAAAATCATTCCCAATATCCAATAGTTACTGCTGCTTCCTTCACAAGCAGGGCCTCTTTTTAGCTCCATGTTATAATTATTACAATCACTTATGATTCTCTAAGGAAGAGCCGATAACAATATTATGAAAAGTTTAATGCTTAAAATAACTGTATTTTCTTTAGTTGGCGCGATGTTCGTCGGCGGTGGAAAATATATTTATCAGCATCAAACATCGACCCCAAATCAACAAGACCAGCAAGAGCAAGTTGCATCTGAATCTTTGCCGCAAAAAGATCCACGCCCACTTCTGCAAAAATCTCAAAAGACTTTTGAAAAAAATTCATCACTCACTAAAAATTTAAATAAAAAAAATGTCCACAATTTAGAAAGCAGTAATGAACTCGGCACTCAAGACTCAGTGGAAGAGATCCCTGACTTTCCAACGGCCACGACCCAAGAAGAATCAAAATCTTCTCCTTCGATTTTCAAACAAAGCACTGCGAGCGCAATCAATTATAATCTGCCGGATTTCAACTCCTCCCAGTCTTCACCCAATCCCTATGACTTTGCCGAAGCAGGAGATGGAGATGGAGTAAGTTCAGAAACAGGCGTCAGCGCAACCTCTGGTGGCATCCTGGCAAACAGTAAAAACGCGGCTGCTGCTGCGACTTCTGCGACTGATAAAAATTCGAATTCCAATCAGGCCAATGTCGCCAATCCCGTCCCCCTCGCACCACGAATTAAGGGAATTGTTTATCCTTTAATGGCCCAAGAAGTCGTCAAACATCACTTTGAATTTTCTGACCTGCTGATTCGACCGGTCTATGCCGCAACTTGTGCCCCAATACTCTCGATCCACGAGCTTAATCCAAACACTCACTTGCCGGAAATTATTCCTCTCAAATCCGTCCCTCTCAATCCGGATGCGAGCTTCAACATGAGCAGCTTGCCGGCAGGAATTAATTTAAGCCGGCCATTACAATATTTTTTAAAAGTATCGGGTTGCGATAGCGATTATTCCAGAATCGTCACTGACTTTTTCAGCGATCAGGATATCTCTATTGATTCAAGTCTACTCGCAAAAGTAATAGAAGTTCCCACGGTCAAAAAAATTAATGAAGCTGAAATCATAAAATTTGCACTCATTACCAAAAACCTTAATCATAACTCTAAAACCTATGAGGAAGCTTATAATAAATTATCTGCCAACTCCCAAAATGCCGCTGATTTCCAAACCACTTTTGGCAGTAACATCAACGTCCTTACAGTAACCAAACCTCAAATCATTCTTGAAAATGTTTCCGTTATTGTTAATGAAAAAACGATTTCTCCCTTCAGCCTACAATCACAACACTGGTATTCGGGATACGACAAAATTCAAGTCTGGTATCTGGATGGAAATTTTCAAATAACAGGCGATAATTATAATTTTTCTTCCTCTGCTAATTTTCAAGGAACCCATACATTAAAAACGAGAATTGGAAAAAATGATGGGGCCAATCGGGTCGACACCACCATCCCTTATGAAGAAAAGAATTGGAATATAACTGTTCTGGATACATCTCCGGCAATCGCTCCAAATTTTATCCTGAATGCCAGCACTCCTTCTCCCATCGCTGCCAATTCACTAAAGGTGGACATCGATACCGGTGTCAATTTTGCCAACTGTGAAACTTTCTCCCAGATTGCAATCATGGAAAGTCCTATGATTCCACCCCAAAATCAATTTAGCATTAGTTGCTCAACCCAAGGTAGCCAACTTCAAAACATAAATCTCTCTGACCTTACGGATGGAGCTAAAACTTTATATCTCTGGACTATTGATTCTTCTTCTCAAATTTCTGCGACTCCTTCCACTCTCAATTTTATTCTGGATAAGACTCCTCCCTCGGGCTCCCTGGCCGATGCACCAGCAATGAATAAAGGAGCTGACTCCCTTGCGATTAACTTTAGCGCCACTGATCTAAATGGAATTAAGTCGACCCAACTTTTTTATACTTTAGATAACAGCACCTATTCTCTTATTGCTAACGATCCGGTCTCTCCATATTTGTGGACCTTCCCAGCGGCCGATACAAGCAATGCCCGTTTAAAATTTATCATCACCGACAATGCTGGAAATACGACGACCTATTTAAATAATTTATTCACCATCGATTCAACTCCTCCTGCAATTCACGGTGTTTCATTGGCCAGCAATCTGATTTCAAATTCAACGGCCATTTCTTTAACCTCTTCAAGCTGCTCAGACACTCCCTTTGTTCTGGTCAATGAAGGCATTCAACCTGCTTCATCTGATATAAGCTGGCAAGCCTGCGCGACAGCGGCCGGCGCCATTACTTATAGCATCGCTTCGCTCGAAGGACTTCATTCTTTGAAAGTTTGGTTTAAAGACAGTGTGGGCAATGTCGCTACAACGCCAACTGCGCTAAGTATGACTTACGATATCACACCTCCGGCCCTGGCGATCAGTTCACCTGCCTCCATCATTGGAGGTGCAACCACCGAAATAATCACTTTCACTCAAACAGACCTTCATGGGGTGAGTACCTACAAACTGCAATTTGCCAGCGATGGAGTCACCTTCACCGACATTGCGAGCTCTCCGGCCTCTCCTTATAACTGGATTGTTCCCACTATCAATTCCAGCAACTCAAGATTAAAAATTATTGCCACTGACAATGTAGGCAATAGTTCATCTTTAATAAGCTCGACTTTTAATATTGATTCCACTCCTCCAGCTGCGCCGGGCATAAGCTTGAGTTCAGCAGCCCTTACCAATTCGCTGCTTAATACTTTTAGCGCCAGTTCTTGCACTGATACTCCTTTTGTTTTATTTAACGAAGGAGCACGGCCCTTGGCCAATGATAGCAATTGGGTCGCTTGCACCACAACACCATCGGCCTTGAATTATTCCATCGCAGGAACTGAAGGGTCTCATCTGCTCAAGGCCTGGGCCAAAGATTCGGTTGGTAACGTCTCATTAACCAGCAGTGATTTTTCTATCATTTACGATATTACTCCTCCCACAAATTCATTAAACAATTTAGCGAGTGCAATCAGAGGAGGAGACACAGTCTCAATCACATTCACTCAATCTGACACAAATGGAATAGCTTCTCATAAACTCCAATATGCAAGTGATGGAACAACTTTTGTCGATCTGATCAGCGCCCCGATTTCACCTTATAGCTGGAGCATTCCTGCCACCAATACCACTACCGCCAAAATAAGACTGATCACTGTCGATAACGCCAACAATACAACGACCAAAACAACGCTCGCTTTTGAAATTGATTCCCTCTCTCCCAACACAGCTGTGGCGTCCTTATATTCGGCGGCCATAAGTTCCTCAACCGCTGTGGCCATTACGGTTACCGATTGCCTCGATCGACCTTTTATTTTAATTTCAGAAAGTATGCTCGCCCCAACGAGAACAGATCCAGAATGGCAAGGATGTAATACCACAGCCGGGGGCTTGCCTTACGTCTTGCTTGGTCCGGCCCTGCAGGGAATTCACGATCTTTATGTCTGGAGTAAAGACTCAGTCGGAAATATATCGGCCGCAACTCCATTGAGCATGAGTTACGATACAGTTCAACCTGCACTATCTTTAACTACGACCATGGCCTCTATTTATTACGGAGGAGCTTCGGTTACTTTTGATTTTAGTGGAAGTGATATTTCAGGATTAAGTGTCTTTAAACTTGAGTATTCGCCAGATGGTGTAACCTTCTCCACGGTACAAACATTTTCGGAAGCGACTACCAATTATGTCTGGACCGTACCATCCGTAAATACTGCGACTGCTAAAGTAAGACTAGTGGCTTTGGACAACGCGATTGTTGCCAATAGCAACAGTATCACCTCAACTAGTTTTGTTATTGACTCCACTCCTCCGGTCGCGCCAAGTGCAACACTGGCAAGCAGTTTATATTCGCCCAATACCCTGGTCACTATGACTGTTTCAACTTGCAGCGATCAAACCCATATCTTGGTCAACGAAGGAACTAAACCACTCCCTGGCGATGCTGGCTGGGCGGTCTGTAATACTACTGCCGGTGGGATTAGTTATACGATCGCCGCGACTCAGGGTCTACACACTTTGAAATTGTGGTCGAAAGATTTGGCCGGTAACGTTTCATCCACTTCAACTAACTTGACGATGACTTACGACTCTATCCCTCCGGTTGTTAATATTGCAACGATTAGTAATGCCCAGGGGAATACCCTCGTGCCTGTGAACATCGCGCTGACTGAAGTCAACGCTTCCGCTGGTCAAATTTTATTGGTTGAATATTTCAATGGCAGCACTTGGACCACATGGAATAACTCAGTCAGTGCCGGTCCTCATAACGCTACTAATTTTTCCGGAAGTATCACCACTCCTGCTGCTGAAAATATATTACTCACTTTCAGAGCGTCCTTTACCGACCTGGCCGGAAATTCAACGATGACCAGTGTGCAATTTAGAACCGACCTCACTCCGCCCGTGGTCGACCTTTTATCAATCAATGGTGGTGCCGTTTATACCGCCAATAACAATCTACAAATCACCCTCAACGCTCATGATGCTATTTCAAAAGTTACCCAGTTCTGTTTAAAATATAATGATAGTGTGGCGCCCGCTGCAAATTCTTTTTGCTGGAAAGATGTCAACGCTCCAATCCCGGGCATTACTCCTAACCAGAGCATCAGCTTTAACAATTATTTTTATCAAATTGGATTCATCAAAGGAAACTACGATGTTTATGCTTGGGCCAAAGATGAAACGGGCCAAATCTCAGTCAATAGTAATACGCTGAATGTGGATAAATTTAATATTGCTTACGACCCGGAAACACCTCCGGTGGTGGCCAAGATTCAAGTCAGCAATACTGATGCGCCTGGAAATCCAATCTCGGCCAGCGACCTGGTGGCTGCCAGTGGGAGTGATATTTACATCAAATGGCACGCTACTGATTTAGAGGGACTTGCCGCTAACCCTATTTCGATACAATACTCAATTAATGATTTAGATTTTTATCCTCTTGCCGGTGGGGCCAATTTATCCAACGCAGCGATTGGAGGATGTACCATTGATGCCAGCTTAACTGGATGTATAAAACTAGCGGCACCAGTCGGCAGCTATTTTAAAATTCGAGTCGTTGCCGAGGATCTAAATAATACAACCGTCTTTATCAATTCAGCACCACTCAATGAAGGGAAAGTAAAAATTATTGCAGGAAATACGGAGCACGGTCTCGATGGTAGTGCACGCTCGGCTATTTTTTACACCTACGGCTCCTATGGAAGCGCTCGCTATGTTACCAAAAACCGCTTAGTCATCAGTGAAGAAGGAAAATTTTTCTATCTCGATCCGGTGAGAGGATTGTTGTGGGTCGATCCCGCTAACGGAATACTTAAAGTTTTTATTCCTGTGACTGGAACAAGCACGGGAGATGGCGGACCAGTCGCCAATGCCACCTTACGTTCAGCTTCGGCCATCACTTTGGACCATTTCAATAACCTTATCATTTGGGACTATAATCAACTTCGCAAAATTAATTTGGGAACGATGACTATTACCCATGTTCTCGGCGGAGGAGCAAGCCCCGATCCTCTCGTAACCGTAGATAGAGACGCCATCGAATTACCGGCTGGTTTTGAGACGACCTGGGATGACTTGGTGACCTTACCTAATGGCGACATCATTTTTACTGCCCCAAGGGCCTCCCTCCATCATCGTCGCTACCGGGCACTTGACCAAAAAATTGAACTTATGGAATTTGTGGGTACTGGGATTACCAGTTATCCCGCAACGGACTGGAGCACCCTGGCCAAAACCGAATTGGGTATTGCCTATAATTCCGCCACCTCTGAAATCCAATTTATGTCTCAGGGCCTCTACAAAACTTTCACTGGGGATTCCTATAATATCCCCGCCAGAGTTGATCATACCAGCGGCAGCGAAAACACTCCTTATCAAGGGAATGGTCCGCATGACCTGCCTTCCACCGCCACAAATTTAGTCGTAGGCCTTGACGGAAAAATTTATTATGTTAACCGCTTTAGAAGTGTCTTGTCTCGCTATGATCACGTAGCGAATACCGCCACGACCATTCTGGGAACGGGAACAGAGTCTTCCACTCCTTGTCTTGAGAACACCCTGGCCACTTCGTGTGCGATTAGTTTGGATTCAGTTTTTATTTCAAAAAATAGCAGAATTTATTTTGTCGATAATGGCGTCGTCCGAACGATCGACGACACTGGTAAGGTCATTACTCTTTTTGGAGAATTCCCAAGTTATGGTGATAATATTTTAGCCACCACTGCTCGTTTCGGAAGCATTCAAGATATCAACTTAGGAAAGGCCCTTCCAGATAATAATAAAATTATTGTTGAGGATACTTTTACCAATAAATTTCGAGAAGTGACGATCGATGGTAATATTACCAATTTAACAGGTGCGAATTTCACCTGGCATGGTCCTTTCAGCTTCGAAGTTGATCCTGGTACAGGTGATATCCTTTCTCCAGTTGGGGCAACTTTAAAGCGCTTCGATCGAAACACTTCTTTGTGGAACTCAGTCGTAGGAGGAGGGGCCAATGATTATCGCACCTCTGATGGGTTGTTAGGGGCCGACATTAACCTAATCTCAGGTTATCATTCCGCCACCAATGGGATTGTTAACAACAAAGTTATTTATAACAAATACTATTGGACTGGCACGTTCATGAATGGTTGTTATATCAAGGCTTATGACATGGGCGCCTCTTATATCCAGAGTCATATAATGGGTAATGGGGCAGGAAACTGTGGTGGAGGTATCAATCTAGGAGGAAACCTCACTGACAATATCACAGGTCAAGTGAACATCGGAAAATTTAGATATCTGTCAGATCCGGCGGATTCAGTTAGTAAGTATATTTTTCATCAAACTAATTCGAATCAACTCTATAAATCACTCAACGGTGGGGCGATCCAAAATTTCGTGACTTTAAATCACAATGTAAACTCTTTCACCTATAATGTTAATGGCGATGGCTTGAATCTATATTATTGCAGTACCGATGGACTCTTATACAAATACATTTACAACACGGCCCAAACCGTACCGCTTAGCTGGTCTTCTCCCTTGTTTAAATGCAATGCCACTCGTAACATTATCTATCACCCAACTAGAAACTCGGTGATTTTTCCGTTTACTCAAAATGGTCTTCACGGTATAGCGGAGTATGACTTGAATCCTTAATCATGACGAAAACCATTTTATGAAAACATCTTTTATCTTGTTAGCGGGACATCTTTGTTTAGTCCTCGGAATTATCGGGGCCTTTCTCCCCATTCTTCCCACCACTCCTTTTCTGCTGCTGGCGGCCTACTGCTATTCCAAATCGAGTCTCAGACTGCATCGCTGGATTCTCAACCATAAATACTTAGGTCCTCCGCTTAATGACTGGGAGAGGAATGGCGTGATTGGTCTCAAGGCCAAGCTGCTGGCAACCTTGATGATTTGCTTGGTGCTTATTTTAAGGCTTCCCTACTTAAAAGTGGCACTGGCGATAAGGGTGGTGGCCATGACGACGCTGGCCGGAGTGCTGATTTTTATTTGGACGAGACCTTCGCGCAATTCGTAATTTTTAATCCCATCGGATTGAACTCTACTCGGACGGCTTTTTTATTCTGGAGAGATTCACGCAGACATGAAAGCATTGCAACTTGTGCCTGATAAACTCCTGCCTGATTTTTAAAATCAACTTGATAGTATTTTTTTTCAAGATTGTAGTGAAGTTTGGTCACGACAAAGTCTTTGGTCATGGCGGCACTAAGCGCATGCATCGTTAAAAATAAAAAGAGAATTATTATTTTTTTCATATATTACCTTCATTTAAAACCGCGCTGTATTCTTTCATGGTTTGCAACGCCATCTCCATATTTTGCTCCTCAGACCTAAGTTCATCATTGTCTGGAACATAAATATCCGACGACGAGATGGCCACTGCTGTTCGCTGAAATTGAGCGGCGTTCACTGGAAAAGGATAGGCAGTTTTCATGACCCCACCTTTAACATTTTTTCCCATGGTATCAACCCATTCGTCTAAGGTTACGGCCTTGTCAGTGAGAGAAGGATCAATCACATATTTTTTAATTTCACCCTTTTCATTTTTTACGTTGATTACTGGAGCAACATGGTAGTTCCATTGAATGTCGGTGTTGGGAACAAAAAGTGAGCCTTTAATCCAGGCCTTTTCAGTGGGGATTCCCATTTCTTCAAATCTTCTCGCCATAACATGCGCTCTGGCATAACAACCGTCGTACTTGTAGCCAAAAGGAATATCTGTCATATTTTTTGCTTTCTTAAAAAGATCCTGGACTTCGGTGATGGAAAGATATTTCGTGGCAGGTAAGGGTTTAGCTTTTTTTAAATAATCCAAATGGGCCGCGGCCTCTGGAGAGAGAATCATATTGTCGTAGCGGCAGCCAAGATCGCGTCCTTTTTCCGCATCGACCAAGAGAGAAAGCATTTGGCCATTAGTCATCATCAGATAATGAGAAAGATTGGTGGTGGCCAAATCGTCCTTCATTTTTTCAGCAATAAGGTCTTTTTCTTTAATCAGATTTCTAACTTCATTTTCGCCGTCACATAATTTTTCCTGCTCCTGCACACTCATGTCAGTCATGGGATTCGTTAAATAATTAAAGGTCGTCGCATTTTTTTGATATTTCTTAGGCGTAAACAATTTCTGATCGATTTGCGTTTGGAAGCCCTGAGCTATTTCAAGCTTTGGCGCAGGAGGATTGTCATAAAGCGGAACAAGTTGTGAGACATCGCCATCAATCACCTTGAAGCCATCGTAACGAAATTCAGAGTTCTCGCCCTTTAATTTGAAGAAGCTTGCCTCTCCCAAAAATGATCCTGGTGCGGGAATAAAGGCCAGAGCTTTTTCCCCCGCCTGATTGGTGCAGGCATAATAATTACATTTTAATATTGTCTCATAGCTCTGTTGATATATTTTTTCTTCAGGGCTCAGCTTTCGAGTTTGCCCTTCCTGACAAGAAAACTGCTCGCCATTGTAATCTTGAATTTTCAGCTGAGCTTTGATCAGGGATTGGGCCGCCATATAATTCTGCGAGGTCTGGACAAACTCAATGGCCCAACTGTCTTTGATCTCTTTTAAATTAGTAACCACGGCACTGGCCGCAACGATGTTATCCGATTTGGATTCGGCTTTTTTAAATAATCCAAATGCCCCTCCTCCGCTGAGCTGCCCCAGGCCTGGGTAGGGCGGAATTTCATAGAGGATTTTATTGTCCTCGATAACTTTCGTGAGCCACTTAACCTTCGGGAGTTCGTTTCCCTTTTTCTCGACGGCGCCATAACCCATAAAATTTTTAACTACTAAGACTTTATGATTACCATTTTCACAGTGAAAAAGCTGAGTGCTTGTTTTTTCACATTCAAATTTTTTATTATCCATTTCAATGGTAGTACGACTGTGGCCATCCAACGACAGGAGTAAAAACGACAGGAGCGTGATATTTTTAATCATCTTATTAGCCTATAAAATTAGATAGAGTTAACTTTTTACCCTGATAAAACTGGTGACTTTTCCCACAAAAAGAAATCTGACCATTCTCGATAATGATTCCTGAACCATCGTGACAGGCATAAAGCGGAAGATTTGATTTTTTTGAATGAAGAAGGAGTTCGGCATCATAACGTTTGGAATTTTTATAATGTGGATAAAATTCAAAATTGACAAGCTTCATGGCCGATAAGTTTTTCATATCCCATGGATTTTCATCCCGATCAAAATGAGGAAAGCTGGCGGTATGAACGTAGGGAGTCATCACAATTGCTCCGGCCGATAAACCACAAAGCACACCTCCCCTTTTTAGAAACTTTTTAAAATGCGAAAACATTCCTTCTTTTTTTAAATGTTTTAAAAAATAAAAAGTATTTCCTCCACCCAAAAAGATTAAATCACTTTTCAGCACTTCATTGAGAAGGGTTTTAGTATAGGGAGTGTCGACACAAAAAAGCATAAAACGCTGAACGCCCAGCGTGGAAAATTCTTTCACAAAAAACTTAAAATCATCTTCCGCATCGTAAGAGCAAGATGGAATAAGCGTAACCTTCGGAGACTTTACCGCCGTCATCTCCAGGGCGCGTTGATTGAGAAAATAATTTTCTTCTTCACTGCCTCCGGAATAGAGAACTAATTTCATATTCCGTCTCTATACTCTCTGACGATTTGTAGCATCCCTTTTACCAGTCGTGACTGCTCTTTTTCGGTTTCAAAATTTGAGGGCCGGCGTTCTTTATCGGGATTTAGATTTTGATAGTCAGTAAATTCTTTTAAGACAATTGAAATCTCGTCGGCCGACAACTTGGGTCTTCGGGCCATGACTTTTGCTACGATAGTGGAAATTGAATCTCCGGTCACCCGGTCATACTTATTAATGACAGAAGATCGCATTGAGACGTCCAAAAGAATTTTCTCGGGCGCTTCTTTTAATTTTTTGGCCGCAAGATTTATCAGTTTCATATAATTTTTCTGATAACTTCTAATTTTCAAATCTCTTCGCAATGAGCGCTTTAAATCAGTTTTAGTCGCATAACTGGATTTAATAATGTCCAAAAACTCAGCTTCGCTCACCGTGCTCCCCACCCCTCGGGAGAGATAGACTTGAGGAAGTTCACGTAAAATATCGCGCATACAGAAGATGGCATTCCAATTAATCCCATCCGGTACTTTCTGCGGACCTTTAACTGATTTCGCCATTTCAAAATAACTAAAATCATTTCTAAATTCTTCTATTTCTTTACGACAGTGTTCCAGCAGTACAGCAGAAACTTTGGGGTTAAATCCCATTTTCATCAAGATATTTTGATTTTTGTAATCAAAAAATCTTTTATCAAAAGTCTGCATCGCATGATGATTTTTAAAGTCATCAATCGATTTCTTTTTTTCATGTTTGATATAATCTACAATCTGGGCAAAAGTTTGAACGATGTATCGTGCCTTTTGTTTTTGTTCTTTAATTGAAGTTGACCATCGCTGGACATCGTCATAGCGGTATTCATGGTGATAAAGTCCGAACTGTCTGACCGAACCATAATCAATGATTCCTCCATCCATTAAAATATTATCGCCATCCCAATCCAACCAACAAAAAATGTATTGGTCTTCAAAGTTGGCCGACATTTGCGCAAAAGTTTCGACCACTTTCATCAGAAAAAAATCATAATGCGACTTGGTGTCCGTTGGGACATTTTTCCAGATTTTGTTTTTAATCTGTCTTTCGATGTAATAATCCACGACTCTTTTAAGAGTCGGAAGGTTGTTTTGCTTTAAATGATTGAACATGTGTGAAGGACGCAGCAGGTTTTCATGTACCCGAACATTGATCGCCAGTCCTTTAGGAAATTCAATAATCGCCAGCACTCGTTCTGTTTCCAGACCATTTTTCGCCAGTACTTCACTAAAAAATAAAGAACTTAATCCTTCATCTTTTTCAGAATATCCACAGCCGTAAGAGACAGTCGGATCACCCGTCTGATAGAATTTTTTATTGATATTGCATGCCGGACTTAATTTAGTCGCCCCCGTTCCGCAGCTCGAAACGTCATACGTTTTTCCTTTATTAGCAATTTGCCCATTCCAAATACTTCTTCCGTCACCAGAAGTTGTCCCCTTCTTACAAGGATGTTGGAGCTGCAGATAGCGGGTGGCCATATAGGTTTTGGGCCGTATTTCTTCTTTGGGGTAATTAAAATTATTCATCATATCGTATTCGTTTATGATGACGATACTAAAGGTATGAAGAATTTCTTCTTTTAATTCTTTGGTCAGTTCCTGAGGATGATCATCAGAAATGAGTCCTAGCTCCCGGGCGAGTTCAAAGTTAAAAAAAGCGACTTGCCCCCCGTGTCTGGTGCGCACTTGATACTCCACCACGGCTTCGGGAACGGCGGTCTTCAGAGGATGACTTCCATCAATCTCTCTAAATTTCGGATAACCGAAATTCTCTTTTGTTGTTTCTTTTGTTGGTCTTGACTCTTTTAATTTTATATTTCCCATATTCTTATTTTCAAGCATTCAAATAAAATTTAAAGAGGCAAAACTTTCATAGCAGTTTTTGCCGATGAGTTACCTCTCTTACGCTATAATCGGAGGCTATGAAATTAAACTTAGCATTCACTCTCCTGGCCGCCCTGACACTCAATTCTTGCTCATCTGTTATCACCAAGGAAGATTGCAAGAAGGATATGAAAAACTTCGGGATCGAACATGGCAAGAAAGGCCTAAACAAACTCACCGATGAAATAAGCTCTACCTGTATCAGAGGGGAAGAGAGTGTAAATCTCGAAGCTTACGAAACGGGATTCAGGATGGGATGGAGCTCTTATTGCACTTCTTTCAATGGATTTGATATGGGCCGCAAGGGCGATACTTATAAAAGTTTTTGCCCCCCGGAAAAAGAAGATCTTTTTCATGAAAAATTTTTGATTGGCAAAAAAGTATACGAGAAAAAAGATCAAGTAATTGAACTGGAAGAAAAAGTCCAAGAACTCAGCAGCAGCGCGGAAACGGACCCCGCTTCCAGAGAAGAACTCAAAAAATATCAGGACTATTTACGGACTTTAAAACGTGAAATTCAGGCGCTGGAGCAACAAGGCGTGAGCCTGGTTCATACCCCAAGCTCCTGATAGGCAAAAATGATTTGAAGCGCTTCACTCTCGGCATTTTTGGAGGGAGAGGTTCTTCCCTGGTGCCCACCTTCTCTTTCTTCATGAAAATACACTTTTTGATTTTCTTCTATCATTCGGGCCGCCATTTTTCTAGCATGTCCCGGATGAACTCGATCATCATAGGTTGAAGTATGGAAAAAAGTCGAAGGATACACAACACCTGGCTTAACATTTTGAAGAGGTGAATAACTCTCCAGATAGGCCTTCATCTCGGGACCTTCTTCCGGACTACCATATTCGGCCACCCAACTTGCTCCGGCATGCAATAAATGAGATCTCATCATATCGAGTAGCGGTACCCCGCAAACGACTGCTTTAAAGAGTTCAGGTCTTTTGGTGAGAGTAGTTCCAACCAGCAATCCGCCGTTACTTCCCCCTTGAATTAAAATCTTTTTGGCATTGGTTAACTTTCTCTGGATTAGGTCTTCAGCAATTGAAGAAAAATCCTGATAACAAAGGTGACGATTCATTTTAAGCGCAGCTTGATGCCAGGAAGGACCGAACTCTCCTCCACCGCGTATATTTGAATAAACATAAACCCCACCATTTTCCAGCCAGTTTTTTCCGGTCATCCCCAAATAAAAAGGCTCCAGTGAAATTTCAAATCCTCCGTAGCCATAAAGCCAGACAGGATTATTGCCATTGAATTGAAGATTTTTTTTCTTGATGATGAAATAAGGTATTTTTTCTCCGTCCAGACTGGTACTCCACCATTGGTCGACTTCAAAATTTTCTGGAGAAAAATAAGAACTGCCTTGCTGGAATGCCGCCCATTCTGAGGTTTTAGAATTATAGAGATGGAGGGTGGTCGGTTTTAGGAAACTTCGTTCCGAAATAACCGATAATCCTGATTGCTGATCAAAGGCCAGCACCCCGAAAGTTGATTGATTATCGGGAGTCACTCTCGCTAATTCCCATGAATCACTTTTCTTTTTTAATTCAAATATAGCGGAAAGGACATTTTCACTAAGTCGGATAAAAAACTTACCGGAGTTGACAAAAAAGGCCTGAAAAGAAATTCTCCCCACTGGAGACCAAAGGCATTCAACCTCCGGGACCGGGGCCTCCGTTAAGGAGGAAATACTACTGAGTAAAACGGAATCCGCCGCAAAGTCTCTCCACTTTGATTTTAGGCGAAAGACCAAAGAGTTTTGGTAGTAACTCAACAGGTCTGCATCTTCTGGGATATTGATTTTTTTAACTTGATCATGATCAACGAGATAACTGAATCCGGTATAAAACCCTACGCGCTCATCGAGCACAAATATTTTTTGCTCAACACCCTGATCAATAAATTCTTGGGTATTTACCCATAACCCCATTTTTTCTTTTGAAGTTTTATAGAGAATTTTTGCTTCTTCAATTTTTTGATGGCGTTTTAAAAGTAGCAGCTGACCGGGGTAACCAGAATCGGTCAACTCGCCGGTGGCAATCAATAGTTCGTCATGAGATTTCCACACAAAGGATTGCTTGGCTTCCGGAAGATTAAAGCCCTGATCAATAAAGGTCTTTTGAATAAGATCAAATTCTCTGATCACCGAAGCATCTTTTCCACCAACCGATAGAGAAAGCATGACCAGGTGATCATTAGCGGGATCAGGATGGGCTTCAAAACTACCATAGGTTAAACTTTCTCCCGTCTGCTTAAACCATTGATCAAAGTCCAGTAAGTTCTCCCAGCTTCCGCTCGCAAATTCACTCAACTTAATTCTGCGCCATAAGCCTTTAGGATTATTTTCGTCTTGCCAAAAATTGTAATAATAAAGATGATGGATCACTCCCGTCTTCAAACGATTCTTATCTTGAAACTCGGTGAGCACGTTCTGATAAACCGATTGGAAACGAGGATCTTTTTTCAAATGCTCCGTGGTTTGCTGGGTTTGAGCGGCCGCCCATTCAAGCGCTTGCTCCCCTTCAACTTCTTCGAGATATAAAAGTCTTTCCAGATTTTTGTCATTCATTTTTTAGTCCACTCTAAAAAGGGCAAATTTCAAATAGCGCAACTCTTCCATCGCGATGGGATAAGGATGATCAAAAGGCTGGCCGCCGAAATAAACGAGGGTTCCTCGCTTTCGATTTTTGGAAAAGGCTTCACGACAAATTTCAAAAAATTTATCAGTGGTAATATGGCTTGAGCATGAACTGGCGGCAAACATTCCATTGTTAGAGACCAGCTTCAGCGATTGCGAAAAAATTTTGATATAAGCTTCAATTGCCGTCTCAACCGATTTTTGATTGGGGGCAAAACTAGGAGGATCAGTGATCACTAAATCCCATTTTGATTTGTCTTTGATACGCTCATCGATAAATAAAAACGCATCCTGGGCAATCGCCTCATGTTTTGTTTTTAGGGCATTCACTTCAAAATTTCTTCCGGCGGCCAGGGTCGCCGCTTTGGCAATATCGACGCTGGTGACTTCTCTGGCCCCGCCCTTGGCGGCGAAGACTGAAAAACCTGCCGTGTAACTAAAAAGATTGAGCACGCTTTTTTCGTGGGCGAACTGGCCAATCAGCTTGCGATTGTCTCGTTGATCAAGAAAAAATCCGGTTTTGGCGGCATCTCTAATATTAGTGGCAAAAAAACTTCCGTTCTCTTTAAAAAGAACTTCTTCTTTTAAATGCCCCAGAATCTCGATGCCTTTGACTTCATCGTCATTTCTTCTTTTATGATAAACCGTTTTAATACTGGGAAAATCCTGAACGATTTTCTGAGCAATTCCTACATGATTCCAGAATCGCTCGACTGCCTGGTGGTCATGTTTAATCACCGCCGTATCATCGTAGATATCCACGATCAGTCCAGGCATCCCATCCCCTTCGCCATTAATCAGGCGAAAGCTATTAGTCGCTTCGCTGCTAAAATATTTTCTAATCTCTACCGCTTTTTTCCATTGCAGCTCACTCCAAACAGTCATGGTATGGAAAAGATTATTATTTCTAACAAAAGGCTCTTCTGCTAAACACAAAACTCTAAATCTCAATTGAGTATCTGGCTGGACCAGGCCGAAACCTAAAACTTCATTTCTCGATTTTAAGATGGCCAGTCCTTCAGGGTGTTTTTCTTTTTGATCAAAACAATCAGCAAAGATCCAACGATGGCCGCGCTTTAAATGCTTGCTTACATCGCGAATTAGACTAATCTCTGGAATTTTCCCTTCGGGAAAATGAATTAAGGGAAGTGGTGCATTTGTCATTTTTTTAAGCCGCTTGTTTCTCTATTGCCGTTTGTTCTATTGGCAATTCTATAACAAATCGGGTGTGCTGGCATGATTTATCGTACCAGATTTTTCCTGAATGCTCTTCAATCAGCGCTTTAGAAATGGGAAGCCCAAGTCCCGTGGCATTAGCTTGAACTTTGGTGGTAAATAAAGGAACCATTAGCTTTTCGATGTCCGCCGCAGGAACTCCGTGGCCACTATCCGTAATTTCAAAACGTATATTTTGGCAGTCAGTGGAAACATGGATTTGGATCCAGGGATTTTTAGTTTGGGCAACAGCTTCAAAGGCATTATTAATCAGATTGTCTAATACCTGAGAGATTTGAGTTGCACGGCACTCAAAAATGGTCTCCAGCTCACCACTGATTATTAGTTTTATGTCACTGCGGATGAACAACTTCTGATGGCCGGCAATTGCATCTGCAATCACTGCATTAACCAGCATTTTGGTGAAAGGGGCCTTCGAAGTTTCCCCTGGTATTGAATGCAGGCCGTTTACTATTTTTTCGATGCGACCAACAGATCGATCCAGGCGTGCTGCATATATTTTCAACTTTTCAGGATCAGTTCCATCGCTCTGGAGCATGCGATTAATTTGGTGAACACTACCTAAAATGACGGCCAGCGGGCTATTCACTTCATGCGAAATATTTTTTGCCATCTCACCAAGACTTACTTCCTTAAGCGAATTGATGGCATTGGCCCTTTGCATTTGTAACACTTCTGCTTTTTGCTTATTCAAGCTCGCCGATCTATCCCTTTCGATCGCCAGAGTAACGATATCTGCCAACTCTTTGACCAGCACTAATTCTTTTTCGCTCGGTTGGTGGGTGGTCTTATAATAAAGGGCCAAGGTTCCCAGCAATTCTCCTTTTATATTGAGAATAGGCATCGACCAGCAGGCCTTCAAATTATACTCTTTGACTAATCCGATATAGGGCCGACAGAGCGGATCACTAAAAGTGTCACGCACCACTACCGTTTTTTTATGAAAGGCAGCAGCTCCACAGCTCCCGGCCATGGGTCCTACTTCTACCCCATGAATTTTTTGGGCAAAACTGGAAGGTAAGCTGGGGGCCGCTCCCGTAAATAGACAATTTTTTTCTTCATCATAAAGCAGGATCGAAGCCTGTGCCTTGGGAAGTTTTCGCTCAAGATGCAGCAGAATCACGTCAAGAATGGCGTTGATCTCTTCTCCGTGTAGAATCTGTCCTATGATATTTTTTATTTCCACATAGGAGGTTAGCGCGTTGGAACCACTGGCATTTTTTTTACTTATTGGTCGAGTCATTACAGCTCCAGAAACATTTAGTTCAAATTAGTCTGAGCAATGTCACTTTTATTTCGGTGATAAAATAAATTTACTTGAGATAATCCTAACTCTTTATGTAAAAAATATTTAGCATGGCGGCAAGAACAACCACTAAGGCGCCGGCGAACTGTAGTGGAGTAAAGCTCTCCCCTATTAACCAATGCGATAAGACAATAGTCAGCGGGGTGATCGTATAATAGGCCAGGCCAGATTTGGCAGGTGAAACACGGGCCGCCACTTTCGCCCATAAACTATGAGCAATCAAGGTTCCGAAAACTCCCAAAAAGATCAGCGCCCACCAGTCCTTAGTTTCTAGCTCCCAACTGGTTTGGCCGACAAACAGCAGGAAGCCCACCAGCGCTCCGAAAAATTGGGCAAAGATTTTGGTTTCAAGTGAAAAATGCTCAGACTTTCGATGAAGGATTGGCAGCAGGGCAAAACACGTGGCACTTAAAAGTGAGAGAATTAATCCTTGAGTGCTGTCGTTTTTAAAATTCCAGGAAGGAACGATCATCAAAATTCCAATCAGCGAAAAGACGAGACAGACAATATCTTTTTTGCTCACTCGATGCCCTAAAAACAAAATACCCGCGAGCACTAACTGGATGCCGTAAGTACTTAGTCCGAGCACGCCGATCGAAGGGCCTCCTAATTTAACTCCGTAAGCGTAGGTCACCCAATGGAAAAAAAAGACCGCGCCCATCAACCATAATTTCCAGCTACCGGATGAGCTAAACAGAAAATTTCGAAAATTGATTTTTTTTCGCCAGACAAAGGCCAGCACCACAACCGCAACCAGCAAACGGAATAGACAGATGGTCAAGGGGGTGGCCACGGTAAACTTAATAGCTAAGGGAACCAAGGCGAAAATAATAATGGCGAGCAGTCCTTCAAAAAACATTTTTCTATTAGAAGGGATAAATGCCCCAATGTCAGGCCAAGTCGCCCAAAAGAAGCTTTTGCCGGCAAAAGAGAGCGATGATAGAAGAAGCTATGAATAAAAAAACCTGGAAAAGACTTCTCAATCTCATTAAAACCGAAAAAAAATTTCTTTCCTGGGGAATGCTTTTTTTGATCCTTTCCAGCGGAAGCACTTTAATTTTTCCTCAACTTACCAGATGGATTATTGACTTCGTTCTCACTCCTAAAAAATATGATCTTCTCTTGCCGGCGGTGGCCGGAATTTTTTGTGCATTTGTGATCATGGGGTTTGCGGGAAGTTTGCGCTATTATTTTTTTACTCTAAGCGGAGAGCGGATGGTGCTCAACCTGCGCCGGCAGCTCTATAAAAAAATTCTCGCCCAGGACATCATGTTTTTTGATGCTAATCGCACCGGCGATCTAATGAGCCGTTTATCCTCGGACTGCACAACCTTGCAAAACACGGTGAGCGTCAACGTCTCCATGGGGCTCAGAAACCTGGCCCAAGTGCTGGGAGGTTTTGGCTTTATGTTTTACACTTCCTGGAAACTTTCTTTATTAATGCTGTTGATGATTCCCCCCATTGCCCTTTCAACTCTTTTTTACGGAAAGAAAATTCGCAAGCTCTCGGCCGATTTTCAAGGCAGCTTGGCCGAAGCCAGCATTGTCGCCGATGAAACCATTTCAGGCATTCGCACCGTAAAATCTTTTGTGCAAGAAGAAGCTGAAACGACTCGCTACGACAATCGCCTGGTGAGTGCATTTGATCGGGCCAAAAATAAAATTAAAACTATTGCCACCTTTATGACAATTGCAATGGTGATCGGATTTGGTGCAATCTCTTTTGTTCTCTGGTACGGAGGCCATCAGGTGGTAACTGGAAGCTTATCGATCGGAGACCTCACTCAATTCCTCCTCTACTTGATGATTGTCGCTATCGGTGTCGGAAGCCTCGGCAGCCTGTGGGGAGACATCATGGCCGGTGTGGGGGCAAGTACCAGGGTCTTCGATATTATCGAACAGCGTCCTTTTTTAAATGACTCCGGTAAAAAAATTAATAATCTCCAAGGCGTGGTGGAATTTAAAAATGTAAATTTTCATTACCCTCAGCGTCCCGACATGGAAGTTCTAAAAAATATCAGTTTTAAAATTAATGTCGGAGAAGTCATTGCCCTGGTCGGTCCCTCGGGCAGTGGCAAAACCACCATTGGAAGTTTGATCCCCCGTTTTTATGAACTCAATTCCGGAGAAATCCTCATTGATGGTGAAGATTATAAAAATTTTTCACCTGCTTCACTTAGAGAAAATATCGGTATGGTTTCCCAGGAACCCGTTCTCATTTCTGCCACGATTGGAGAAAATATTCGCTACTCCCGCCCGGAGGCAAGCGATGAAGAAGTAAAGACGGCCGCCAGAGACGCCAATGCCCTTTCATTTATTGAGGCCTTCCCCGAAAACTTCGAGACTAAAGTTGGTGAACGTGGAATTCAATTATCTGGTGGGCAAAAACAAAGAGTCGCCATCGCCCGCGCACTGCTAAAATCACCTCGCATTCTTATTTTAGATGAGGCCACCAGTAATCTTGATACCGCCAGCGAACGCCTGGTGCAGGAAGCACTCAATCGTTTGATGAAAGGGAGAACAACGCTGGTGATTGCTCATCGCTTATCAACCATCAAAGAAGCTGATAAAATATTTGTTTTAGATAAGGGCGAAATTATTCAAAGCGGCACGCATGCAGAATTGGCCAAGCAGACAGATGGCCTCTATTACCAGTTACTTCAACGTCAATTTAGTTAAAGCAGTGAAGCTGAAAACTTCACTGCCATACACTGAAAAACTTAGCAGCCCGTCACCAATTTATGAATGTTCGAGATATTAAAGGCACCTTTATGCCAGTCCATATTATACCACTTCAGCTTCTTTTGAAGCTCAGTCATAAAAGGCATTTTCGATTCGTTCAATTGAGTTGGCAATAATCCTTTTGAAGCGTAAGCAAAAGTCCAGAAGACTCCAGGATAAATCAACATCGGGCCAGTGAAAGACTTAACCACTGGAAAGACATTTCTTAAATTGTCGTAGAAAGACTTAATTCCATATTCGTCATAAAGTGGATTTTCAGTCTGCGCCATCATGATGCCATTTTCCGTCAGGGCATCGCTGACATGATGGTAAAATTCCTGGGTAAATAAGCCGGCCGCAAAATCTTCTGGATCAGTTGAATCGATGATGATGATATCAAAAAAGTTTTTATGATTTTTGATATATTCCACACCGTCTTGGGGAAGAACATTGACTCGTTTATCTGAGAGGCCCGAAGTGCAATCCGGAAAGAATTCTTTAGAAACTTCAATGACTCGCTCATCGATTTCCACCAGGTCAATGCGCTCGATATCCGGGTGCTTTACGAATTCGCGGACAATACCGCCATCGCCACCGCCAATAATCAATACGTTTTTAATCTTGGGATGAATCATGGTCGGAATATGGCCCATGACTTCATGGTAAACAAATTCGTCCTTGTCAGAAACCATGGTTTTCCCATCGAGCAACAGGAGGCGTCCAACGCCATAAGTATCCAGTACATCAATCTTTTGGTACTTGGATTGCTCTGTGTGCAAAACGGATTTTATTTTAAAAGAGGTCGCCACGTTCTTATGAAAATAGCGCTCTGAATACCACTCGTTACCTAAAATGTTTTCGGTCATAACTCTCCCATTTTTACATGCCTAACTAAGAAACAATTTGTCACATTAGCCCTTTTGTGACACATAGATAGAACTTGAGATTTAAATGCGCAACTATCTTTTTAAATTTTCTTGTTTGCGAGAAGGAAAAGCCCAATATGTTCGAATCAAAATTAAGCCCGAATCAAAAAATTAAAATTTCAGGATTTAACAACCTGACAAAAGTTTTAAGTTTTAACATGTACGACTTCTGCATCACGCTTAACGAAGAACAAAAGGGTCAATACGTTAATTATATTAACGATAAATACAATGCGACTCGAATCGCTGATATCTCTCGCAAGATTGTCGAAATTATCGAAGCCAACATTTTAGCCGTTTCAGCTCAGGATTACGATCCAGTTGGGGCTTCGACTATGGTTTTGATGAGCGACATCAAAGGTGGCGGAGAGCCGATTCCTTCTGCCCAAGTCAGTCACCACCTCGATAAATCTCATATTACTGCCCACACCTATCCAGATGCTGCTGATCCAGATGGCATTTGCTCTTTCCGCGTGGATTTTGATATCGCCACTTGTGGGGAAATCATTCCCTTAAAGGCCATTAATTATTTATTTGAAGCTTTTGAATGCGACGTGGTCTACGTCGATTACGTTGTTCGCGGATACACTCGCCTGGAAAATGGAAAGAAGATCTATAATGATCACCACTTCAATTCTATTCAGGATTTTATCAAACCAGAAATTAAAAGAAATTTCACTTATATGGCCGACATCAATATGCCTCAGGATAATATCTGGCAGACCAAGATGATGGTTAAAGAAATGGGTCCGGAAAACTACCTTCTTAATCCCAATGATGTAAACCATCCAGATGTTCCCATGAAAATGGAACTTTTGAAAAAAGAGATGAAAGAAGTCTACAACATGATCCATTAGGATCTGGCGGTGACATCCAATCTCTGGGGCTCAAATCAAACTCAATTCTTCTTCGAACTCAATCCTGATTTAGTTCTCGATACAGTCGAGGCCCTAGGCTTCAGAACGACTGGTCGGGTGATGACTATGAACTCTATGGAAAATAGAGTTTACGAAGTTGAAATTGAATCAGACTCTGATAATCCGAGTGATCATTTTAAAATCATCAAATTTTACCGCCCCGGACGCTGGAGCAAAATCCAGATCCAGGAAGAGCACGATTTTTTGGCCGATCTCACTGAACATGAAGTGCCGGTGATTGCCCCCATTGCCTTTGATCAGTTTGATGGTCAGACCCTTTTTACCCTTAAAGATCTGGAACTCTACTACACTGTTTTCAACAAACAAGGTGGCCGGGCCCCCGATGAATTTAACAATGAAGAAATCGAACAGGTTGGCCGTCTACTCGCTCGCCTCCACAATGTCGGCGACATGAAAACCGCCCCTCATCGCCTAAGGCTCACGCCGGAGGTGTATTTGAAATCCAATCTGGACTTCTTACTAGATCAAAAAATAATTCCCAATCACCTTGAGGCCAGCTTTAAGGGCGTTTTAGAAGGGATCTATGACCTGACCAAGAACAGTTTTAATAATATTCATTTTCAGCGGATTCACGGCGACTGCCATCTGGGAAATATTTTAAGACGTGGTGATATTTTTAACTTGATTGACTTCGACGACATGGTGATGGGCCCCGCAGTTCAGGACATGTGGCTCTTACTTCCCGGCCGCGATGAATACGCTAATAATTTACGCAATCATATGCTCGATGCCTATTCAACCATGCGTGATTTTAATTATGAAGAGTTGCGCTTAACCGAAGTGTTAAGAACGCTAAGAATGATTAATTACTCGGCGTGGATTGCTAAACGCTTTGAAGATCCGGCCTTTAAAAATGCTTTTCCCTTCTTTGAGTCTCCCTCTTATTGGGAAGGCCAAATCAACGATCTTCGCGATCAGACCTTTTACCTGCAAGAACTTTAGAATCTCAATTAATAAACGACTTCGTTGGGACGAGGGATCGCCTGCATAAATTCTTGTCTGAAGAGTGAATTCTCCGCAAAAATTCCGGATAGCTTTGAAGTTCTGGTCATTGAAGAAACGTCTTTAATCCCACGTGTTTTCACGCAAGCGTGCATTCCATCTAAGACCACTGCCACATCCTGGGTATCTAAAATATGGCAAAGGGCCTCGTGAATTTGAATGGTCAGGCGCTCCTGGACTTGAGGTCGGCGCGAGAAATAATCGACGATGCGATTGAGCTTGGAGAGACCAATGACTTTCGCCCCTGGTTTGTAGGCCACATGACACTTACCGAGGATCGGCACAAAGTGATGCTCACAACACGAGTTGCTGATGATATTGGTTTCAATCAGCGGATGATCATAGTTGAATTTATTTTCTACCACTGTCATTTTCGGAAATTTCTTTTCATCTAGTCCGTAGAAAATTTCTTCCACAAACATTTTGGCCACTCGTTTGGGCGTGTCTTTGAGTGAGTCATCGGCCAGATCGAGTCCCAAAATTTCCATGATGGAATGGAAATGGGCTTCAATCTGCTGCTTTTTTTGAGCGTCAGTTAAATCATTCTCCACCATCGGAGTTGGTGAAATTTTATCGAACATATGTTTAAGAGGAACGATCGTAGGATCTTTCATACCGGGCTACCTTTGTCTAATCTGTCTTCTTCATAAAGACCTGAGTTTTTTTCGTTTTCTCTCGTTTCTACGCGAAAGCACCAAACGCGGCCAGCAGTTTTAAGCTGGAGATATTCATTCATTTTGTGGTGGAGAAAAAGAGACGTTCCCTCCATTCCAACATTGTCTAAAGTTCTTAATTTTAATATTCCTTTTTTATCCATTTCACGAAATAGAGGAAGCTCCGGATCGTCATTATTGATCAAACATGAGTGATCAAACGTATCGTCCAGAAAAAGTTTGAAGTCCTTGAAGCCACCAAAATCCATCACCCAGCTTTTGTCATCCAGCGAGTTTGCTTTAAACCAAAAAGTGAATTCACGTGAATAACCATGAATAAATTTGCAGTGGCCTTCATCGCGCCATTGCCGATGGGCACACGGATAGCCAGTAAATTTTTTAGTTGAGATAAACATAAGTCTGCTGCCTGAAAACGAGTCAATTAACTTAAAAAGCGAAGCGCGCTTAAATTATCATCTAACTCTACGACATACAATAGACCGTGAATTTTAGATTCATTCTCGGCAGTGGGGGGGAGATTCAAGGCCCGCATTAGGGTATCCAATAAAAGACGTTGATCCTGGGCCTTAGGCAGACCCAAAAAACGGCCTTCATTGGTGGCCAAACAGCCGGAGGTGGGGACAAAAGGATAATAAGGCGTGAAGGGATTGCGATTAACTCTTCCCGTGCCATGAATCCGCAAGAGGCTTCTGCCCAACTCCCGGCCCACGACCGATGCTTTCCACCAGGAAGCGCAATGATGGTTGGCCGGGAGATATTTCTTAAGCTCACTTTCACCGCGACTCTTGGGGATAAAGTTTACAATCAGCCTTTTAAACTCGCCGAACTCGTAAGGATGATTGGCCTCCGGCATAACTGAATCCAAACTGAAGACCCCCGCCGGTGTGCAACCATTCGAGTGATGAAAGGGCAATCCTCTAGTTGAAAGACCCAGCACCGGGATAGACCAAATTCCCCCCTGTGCATTCTTCACAAAGCGGCCGCTGGCCGCTCTCACCACCAGAACTCCCGGAATACTACGATCCTTATTCAAAATGGCAAAGACCGCGAGATCTTCCATTTTAAAATCGAGCAGCTCTTGAAGCTCACGGGCACTTAGTGCTTTGGCCTTCAGTGCCTCGAGAAATAAGGCGTATTCGGCACTAAAAGTTGATTGGATCAAATCTTGTAAATGGTGATCGAGGTGACTCAAAAAATTAAATAGCTGATAAATATCTTTATCAGTCAAAGTTCTTAAATCGAGGGAGTGAACATAGCTATTGAGTGAATTTCCAAGAGCATGAAACATCAGCGTTTCTTCGAAATTGAGGGAGGACCAAGGGATGGGTGTCGGAACTGAAATGTCTAAAGACTTCCCTTTTTTATTTCCAAATAAATAAGGCAGGAAAGTCTTTAGATAATTCATTTTTTTGATATTTTAGAACCTAGTGGTGGTGACCGTGTTCACCGTGAACGTGACCGTGAGCAAGCTCTTCGGCCGTAGCATCGCGAACTTCTTTTACGGTAACGTCAAAGTGAAGTTCCATTCCTGCAAGTGGATGGTTTCCGTCGACAGTAACTGTATCACCTTCGATTTTAGTTACGGTAACAACTAGTTCACCTTGTTCTGTTTCGACTTCAAATTGCATTCCAACTTCAAGTCCTTCAGTTGATTCAAATTGAGTGCGAGGAACGCTCTGGCAAAGAGCATCGTTTCTTTCGCCGTATCCGTCTTTTGCTGCAATCTTAACTGTTAAATGATCGCCAGCTTTTTTTCCTTCAAGTTCTGCTTCAAGTCCCGGAATCAAACTTCCAGTCCCTTGGATATAATGTAGAGGCCCGTGCTCAGTTGAAGAATCGATCATTTTCCCAGAGCCATCAGTTAGTTTATAGTCGATACCGACGACTTTGTTTTTTTGAACGTTCATTGTGTAACCCCTAAAAAGTCTCGAAAAATTTAAAACAAGAAACTATCACTTCTTTTTAATGATGTCTAAAATTACTACTGCCTCTAACGGAACATCTTCTAAAGGTCCGCGATTTCCGGTTTTAACTGCTTTAATTTTGTTGATAACTGGCATTCCGGAGGTCACTTTTCCAAAAACAGCATAGCCAAAACCTGAACTTGAGGTGTCTCGGTGATCCAGGAAGGCATTATCTGCGACGTTAATGTAAAATTGTGCTGTTGCACTATCGACATCTGAGGTGCGGGCCATGGCCAGAGTCCCTGTTTCATTTTTTAAGCCATTTGCCGCTTCATTTTTAATACGAGCGCCAGTGCTTTTTTCTTTAAGGTCTTTATCAAATCCTCCACCTTGAATCATGAAGTTATTGATGACTCTGTGAAAGATGGTCCCTTTATAGTGACCTTTATTAACGTAGTCTAAAAAATTGGCGACACTCTTAGGTGCTTTATCAGCATAGAGTTCCGCTTCGATCTCTCCCATATTGGTCTTGATAACAATTTTGGGATTGGCGGCCATGAGACTGGTAGAGATAAGCATTGAGCAGATAAGCGCGGAAAGTTTTTTCATACTTTTATCCTTGGTGGTTAAAAACGTTAAAATTCGTGTTTGCTTAAAAAGGTTTGATATTTTTCATGATCCAGCGGATCGCTCCCAGCTAAATACATTTCCAAATACTTTATAGAATCATTTCCCCAAAATATTTCTTCGTCTACCAAAAATGATGGAACTCCGAAAAGATCTTGCTCCAGGGCCTTTGAAATATTGTTTTTTAAGTGAATTCTGGCTTCGCGCGCTTCCATCTTGGCAAAAAGTTCGTCAACTGAAAGTCCTTTTTGGGCCAGGATCTCGCGCAAAACATCATCGCTGCCGATATCCAGTCCATGCTCCCAGCCTGCGCGAAAAATGGCGTCGATTACTTCTTTTTGCGACTCTCCGGCGACCTCGGCCAGGGCAAGTCTGAGGGCATAGAGTGAATTAAAAGGAAGATTTTTAGGACTGGTAAAAGGAATGTTGTTCATTTTTGTATAACGAAGCAGATCCTTAAAAAGATAATTTCTTTTCGGTTTAATCTGGGCGGGACCCAATGTTCCGTAATGAGAAATAATACTGGGAATACTCACCGGCGTGTAAGTGAAGTCATAATCATGAGCTCTGACCCAAGTCCATGCGACGTAGGAATAAGGTGAAAGAAAATCAAAATAAAAATTAATTTTCCTCTTCATTCTTTTAACCTTCGGTTTTCTTTTTATCGACGTAGTACTGGAAATTACTTTCGAACACTCTAATACCGCCTTTATCCACTTCAAATACACGATTCGAGAGGCCGTGTAAAAAGTGTCTATCATGGGAGACATACATCACTGTGCCTTCAAACTCTTTGAGTGCATTAAGCAGAACATCTCTCGATTTTAAATCAAGATGGTTGGTCGGCTCATCGAGAATAAGAAGATTGTTGCTATTTGACATGAGGGTTGCCAGCACGACTCTACTTTTTTCCCCACCGGAGAGAACTTTAATTTTCTTTTCAACATCATCACCGCGGAATAAAAATGCCGCCAGAAGATTGCGAATATAGCCGTTGCTGGCATGAGGAAGTCTGGAAGAAATTTCTTCCAGCACCGTATTTTCCGGGTTTAGTAAATCGAGAGAAAACTGGGAAAAGTATCCGGCCTTAACACTGGGGCCCAACGACGTTTCACCACTGCTGGCTTCGGTCAGTCCACAGATAACTTTTAACAGCGTCGATTTCCCCGCACCGTTGACTCCCACCACTGCAATTTTATCCAGGCGATTAACGGTCGCAGTTAGACCAGAAAAAACTTTATGAGGAGTCCCATCATCACGTGTCCAGGATTTGGCGAGATTTTTCATAATGACAATGTCATTACTGCCGCGTGGGGGAACGGGAAAAGAAAAATCCATCACCACGTCTTCCGGTGGAAGTTCCACCCGGTCGATCTTGTCAATTTTCTTCACCCGCGATTGAACCTGGGCGGCGTGAGAAGCACGGGCCGCAAACTTTGCAATAAACTCTTCTTCTTTTTGCAGCATCGCCTGCTGGGATTCATATTGAGCGATCTGTTGATCTTTTCTTATTTCTCTTTCTTTTTCGTAGTAATCAAAATTGCCGGTATAAGTTGTAATGGCGCGGTTGTTGACTTCAATAATTCGATTAACGATTCCATTCATGAAATCGCGATCATGGCTTGTCATTAAGACTGCACCCTTGAAGCTCTTGAGCCATTCTTCCAGCCAGACAATACTCTCCAGGTCGAGGTAGTTGGTAGGTTCATCCAGTAAAATGACGTCTGGAGATTGAATCAGAACTTTTGCCAGGGCAATTCTCATTCTCCATCCACCAGAGAAAAGACT
>Ga0066404_1000066_pt1 | contig 42373 bp, 34 predicted proteins | sample LakWasMeta4_LOW4_2_FD_59491 | JGI IMG/M metagenome (GOLD analysis project Ga0066404, IMG submission 59491) | Freshwater sediment methanotrophic microbial communities from Lake Washington under simulated oxygen tension - Sediment Metagenome 4_LOW4 | ecosystem: Environmental > Aquatic > Freshwater...
TGCTCTTCCCAAGGGAGTTGTTTCTTCAAAGTCTTTATTAATCACCACTGGAAGTTTGAGCGATTGAAAAAGCTGACGCTGCTTAGGGGTGGAAAGATTAGATTCATACCCCATAATTAAATCGGCCTTCAGCCCCAGTAAACTCTCGGGGTTTAATTTAAACGCCACCTCTTGAATTTTATCCAACTTAAATGCAGGGGACACAATATAGCGTTTGCCCTGAAAGGCAATTAATGATTTTTCCACTTGAATTAATTCTAATGCCGGCAAATAAGTAGTAGACATCATCACAACTCTTTTAACCGGAGTCCTAATTTGGGGTATAGAAAATTCACAACCGAGATGAGGATGATCACTCAAAAGATATTGATCTTTATTTACATGAACAATTTTAAAATTTTTAAAATAATCGATCTTAAAAAATTTTGCAAACTTAGGTTGAAAAGTTTTAAGCGGAACAGTGAAATTACATTCACTGGCCTCAGATGAAAAAGAAAAAAAAAGATAGAATACTATAAGAAGTGAGGCTTTCATCGCTAGATTGTAGGAGTGAAAGATTTTCTTGTAAAGAATCATCCCGCCAAGTATACTGATCTCAATACTAAGAAGTGAAGAAGGTGAAAATCCTTCACTGTCCCGCAACTGTAAAGTCAGACCCTCCTTAAGTATCATTTATCCCGTGGAGGAATCTATGTCTTTTGATGTAAGGGCTTTACTTGCTCTGAATTTACTCCCCCTCTTTTTAACCTTCAATACAGCACTCCGGGCAGAAGACGTCATCGTTATTACTGCGGACCGAATTAAATCTAAAACGGATAAATCAAACAGTGACGTCAGAATCATTAGCGCCGATGAAATTAAAAAATCTACCAGCAGGTCTCTCCCCGAAATACTTTCGAAAGAAAGCGATTTAAGTGTCGTCAGTTCCGGGCCCAATGGTTCAAGTGCCAGTCTGTTTCTACGCGGGACTGATTCATCTCACACCCTGGTGGTGATCGATGGAATTGTGATGAATGATCCAAGCAATCCCAATCGCCAGTTTGATATTGGACGATTAAGTTTAAATAATATTGAACGCATTGAAATCTTAAAAGGCTCTCAGGGGATGAGTTACGGCTCCAATGCCATTGGCGGCGTCGTGATAATTACCACCAAAAAGGCCCATTCCTCCGAAGTGAGCGGAGACAGCTATCTTGATTACGGAACATTTAAAACCGTCAACGCTGGAACTAATTTTCAAAAAAAATATGAACTACTTAATCTTTCATTTGGGATCGACTTTATGGATACTGCCGGCTTTTCGGCGGCCAACCAAAAAGTGAATCCCTCGGCAGAAAAAGATGGCGCACAAAGAATCGCGGGAAGTTTGGCGGGAAGCAAAGATTTAGCTAATAACTACGCGCTTGATTTCAATCTTCGTTATTCTCATAACTGGACCGAACTCGATAAAGGCGGAGGTGCTGGCAATGACGATCCTAACGACCGTCAAAAAGAAGAAGAAATCTATTCCAAAATTCAGCTGATCAAAAATTGGGATAGCGGCAATGCTGAGACAAAATTTTCTTATAATCGTTCCAAGCATTATCGACTCTTAGAAGTTCTCTACGATGCCCGTCATCCAGAGGCCCTGAGTGCTGTCGCCAGCGGCGAGCTCAACGCCCTAAACGCCGAGCACACTTACTATCTGGATCAATTTAAAATAATAAATTTAAACGCGGAATTTGCGCATGAAAAAGACCAATCCGGTCATTACAACCAGAATTTGAGCGCTTTTTTATACCATCAGCACGAATTGCCATTTGCTATTTTTAATTTTGGGGCAAGGCTTGATCACAATAAATTTTTTAATGATCATCTCACCTATAAATTAGCAGCGGGATATAAACGGGACTCCTCCCTACTCAAGCTGACTTACTCCACTGGTTTCAGGGCCCCTTCCTTAAATCAACTTTACGATCCGACTTATGGAAACAAAGATTTATCACCCGAAAGCAGCAAGAGTCTTGATTTAAGTTTAGAAAATAACTGGTCGACAGAATTTAAAACAACCAGCACTTTGTTTTACACCAAGATTCTCAATCGCCTCAGTTATGATCCGGTCACTTTCATCAATCGCAACATTGGCCGAGCGGAAATTAGTGGGTTGGAGGAAAGTGCCAAGATCGACTGGAGTCAAACTTTTAATCAACGACTCTCTTTTACTCTACTCAAAACACGGGATCTTAAGCTTGGACAAAAACTGGCCCGAAGACCCGATATCAATTTAAAGAATAATTTCTCTCTGCTCTTGAAAGACAAACATCACTTGGGCCACGAATTTTCCTTTATCGGAAAACGTTCGGATGTCGACAATCTAGGGCAGGCGGTTCAAATGGAGTCCCATCTGCTTTCCAATCTCCATTATCGCTACGTTCAAAACGAGCGCAGTGAATACTACTTCAAAATAAAGAACGTATTTGATACTGAATATGAAGAAATTTATGGCTTTGGCACCGGAGGAAGAGCATTGAGCGCTGGAGCACAATACTCTTTCTAAATCATGTTGGGATCCATAGCATCTCTTACACCCTGACCAATCAAATTAAGCAGCGTCAGCACAAAGAAGAGGGCAAGCGAAGGATAAAGCGCTAACCACCAGGCAATGGTATAATTTTTTTGGGCCTGGGACAAAAGCTCGCCCCAGCTCGGAGTAGGAACCTGCAATCCGAAACCCAGGTAGTCTAATCCCGCCAATCCCACAATTTCGGCCGCAATGGCGAAAGGGGCAAAGGTAATAATGGGAGTCAGAGAGTTGGGCAGGATATGTTTAAAAATAATGCTGAGGTTTGAAGCCCCCAGCGATCTGGCCGCTTCGACAAATTCTTTGTTTCTATTTTTTAAAAACTCGCCGCGCACGTAATAGGAAATGCTAATCCAGGAAAAAATACAGGAAATAACAATCAGCATCCAGAGCGAGGGAGCAAAAATTGAAATTAAAATAATGAGCAAAAAGAAACTTGGAACAGTACTTAAGACTTCCACGAAACGCTGGCCGATAAAATCAACTTTTCCACCGAAGAAGCCCATCGTTCCCCCCAGCAAAACGCCGATCGATAAACTGATGAACCAGACGGCGACAGCATAAGTAATGCTGTATTTAAAACCATATAAAAGACGAGTTAAAACATCTCTGCCCCGATCGTCGGTCCCCATCAAATTGGATGAAGTTGGACCCGAAGGATAGGAGTCTACAATCGAATTGCTTTCAAATGGATCCCATTGCACGATCGGCCAAATGGCAAAATCATTGGGAGACATTTGGAGCTTGCGGTAGCTGACATCCAGACTGTCAGTAATTCCAAAAGATTCAGCAGAATAATCTTTTACGATCGGAAAATAATAATGATCATTATATTTTAAAAGCAACGGCCGGCTGTTGGCGATAAAAGGTGAAAGGAAAGTGGCAATCGTTAAAAGCAATAACACCACAGAAGCAATCATGGCCGATTTGCTTGATTTAAAAATTCGCCATCTTTTACGGCTTAACTCATGTCGGACTATAAATTTTTCAATCATTCGAAATTAATCCTTGGATCAACGAGGATGTACACTATATCACTGAGCAAATTCCCGATTAGTAAGAGAACACTTTGAATAAAAAGAATTCCCATGATGACGTTATAATCTCTCTGTAGAATCGATTTAAAGCTCAAGAGCCCGATTCCATCTAATTGAAAGATACTCTCCAAAAGCAGGGAGCCGGCAAAAAATACGGCTAAAAACCCGCCAATTCCGGTCACGATCGGAATAAGCGCATTGCGAAGAGCATGCTTTAAATAAATCGTTTTTTCGGAAAGGCCCTTGGCCCTTGCCGTCCGAATATAATCTTTTTTAATTTCATCCAACAACGAATTTTTCATCAACATGGTCAGGACGGTAAAAGAACCGATCATGTAACAAACTAACGGAAGAATAAAATGATGAACGCGATCTACAATTTTACCCCAGAGGCTTAGATCATAGTAGTTATCAGAGTACAACTCGCCGATTGGAAACCAGCTATAAAAACTTCCGCCCGCGAAATAAACAATCAGCAAAATGGCGAGCATAAAGCCGGGAATGGAATAAAGAGCGATCAAGAAAAAACTGGTGACGTGATCAAAGTTGGAGCCATTTTTAACGGCCTTCATCACCCCGAAAATGATACTGACAATATAGGACAAAAAGAGCGAAATAATCCCAAACTGCAGCGATACCGGAAATTTGCTGGTAATGACATTCAGAACCGGTTCTTCGTAAGTAAAACTTTCTCCAAAATCCAGGCGTGAAATATTTTTTAGCCAAATCAGGTAACGCATGTAAAGCGGTTTATCAAAACCGTATTGCTTCTTGAGGGCCAGAATGACTTCTTCTGATACACCACTACTTTTGTCGGTACCAGTATTGCCCGCATTGGATTCCCGCCCCATACCGCCAAATTTCATCTGTTGAATTTTTTGTTCAATCGGACTGCCGGGAGCGAGATTGATAATAACGAAAGTTACAATCGTGATCCCTATCAAAGTAGGGATCATGATCAGTAATCTTTTAAGAATATAAGTAAACAATTGAGAGCTCCTCTACCTACTTAGTCATCCACCAGTAGTCTGTACCAATACCGTAAGTGTAAGCCTCTTTCTCTTTTCCAATGCGCTTGTTGTGAGCGTAATAGAAGTATTTTCCGTTAAATAAGAAAATATAAGGAACATCGTCGGCGATTACCTTGTAAACTTCGCGAAGTTTTTTAATTCTTTCTTTTTTATCCATTAAGACCCGCGATTCATCAATCAGCTTGTCTACTTTTGGATTTTTGTAACCGATAAAGTTTGATCCGGCATTAGCAATAGACTCCGAGTGCCAGATTTGTTTTGGATCCCAATCCAGGTCTCCTCCACCCCATGCAAGACGAACAGCTTCAAATTTTCTCTCATCTAAAAGTTTAATGAACGAGTTCCATTCAACCACTTTCACATTTACATCAACCCCGGCCTGTTTCGCATCTTCTTTGAAGATCGTTAGGTATTTTACGAACTCTGCGTCAGGTTCGATGATGGTAAAGCTTAAGTTAACTTTTTTTCCACCGACCATTTTTGACAAAAACTTATCTCCCGCCTCGATTTTCCAGCCATCTTCTTTCAGCAGATTAAGCGCCAATTTCGGGTCGTATTCAAACGGCTTCACGCTTGGATCAGCATATTCACTTTGTTGATAAAGTGGACCTGTTGCCGGCAAGGAAAGATCGAATAAGAATTTTTTAATCATCTCTCTGCGGTTAAAAAGGTGAACCATTGCTTCCCGTGTTTTCTTAGAAGCAAACATTGGGTTAGTTAAGTTAAAACCAATAAAGGCGTAACCGCGAACCCCTTTATGTTGGGTTTTTACTTTAATGACTTCTTTGCCCCATTTTGGACCAGAAGTTTTTTTCATGTAATCTTCAGCACCCAGGTCGATATAATCAATATCGCCTTTTTCAATTCGCTGAATAGCAATCGTTGTTTCCTGGATAAACTTCATCGAAATCTTTTCGAAGTTATAAATCCCTTTTTTCGTTGGATCTTTTCTTCCCCACCACTCTTGGTTTAACTTAAGAGTAATTCCCTTGGCGCGATCAAAATCCTGAAGGGCATAAGGACCTGTTCCGATCAGCGTTTTGTTAAGAACCTTTTCTTGATCTTTAGAAGGATTTTTATACAAATGCATTGGAACAATCGTCAGCGTCGCGACGACCGAAAAGTTATCAAAATAAGGCTTACTGACGGTGAACTTAATTTTGTTAGGGGCGATGATTTCAGCTGATTTAATATTTTCATAATATGGCTTTTTATTGGCCGTCTTATATTTATTGGTCGGTTCAACGATAGCATCGAAGCTGAATTTTACGTCTTCAATCGTCAGCGGTTTCCCGTCTTGCCACTTAACTCCCGGTCGCAGCGTGAATTCAAAACTCTTTCCATCTTTGGCGATTTTCCATTCCGAGGCCAAGGCCGGTTCCCATTCGCGCGTGTCGATATTTCTATTTAAAAGCGTCTCGAGAATCATCGACTGGACTTGAGAGGAATTGAAATCAGTTGAAGAAAGCGCGTTGAGAGTTGTGGGCGCTGTCCCCAAATTCATCTTTAACTCTCCCCCGATCGGAGCATTGGGATTTCCGGTCGCAAATGCGGCCTGAGCGCCCAACAAAAGTGACAAAACTAGTGCATAAAGTTTCATAATATTTCCACCTTTTAATTTATTGCGTAAGTCTAGAATAGAAGGGTTCAATGTTCAATTATTTTTTGAAATAGAGGTGAGAGTCCAGCGACCAGCGATCGAGGGTGAGGTTTTCGTCTTTAATTTTGTATTGTTCGAGCTTTTGATCGATCTCGTCGCGTCTTCTTTCTAAATCTTTATAAGACCTTACTGCGTAAGTTTTGTCTTCATCCAAAGCGCGAAGTTCCTTTTTCCACTCCTGGTCCAGCTTGTCCCTCAGAGTTTGATACCTAGCATTGGTGGCATTGACGCGATCAAGGTGCGCCACGATTTCCTTATTTTTGCCTCCCATCTGCCCTTCAACCGCCATGCGTTTTTTGAGCAAAATGCTGACAACTTCTTTTCCCATTTTTACGTTGTTGAGCAGGTCTTCAGAGTAAAATTTGAAATAGGCACCCGTGGTGAAATATAAGTACTTTTGACAAGCGGCCATCTCCGGAACTTTTAAGAGGAGATAATCGCTGGTTCGAGCGATGATGTAGGAGCTGCATTTTTGGTTGGCATTTTTTTCATCCCAAAATTCAATTTTATCTTTGGGGTTCAGGTATTTAATATTATCAAAATCAACTCGGATCCGGACGGTGGAAATATCTTTATTAATTTTAGAAATTCTTCCGGAGAAAAATCCTTCTTCCGAGAGCTCGGCGCTGATTGCCAAAGGCAATAAAGCTGAAAACAAGATTGATAAGACCAGACATAATTTCATAAGATGATTATCTCAACTCATTGGAAATCGTCTAGAGGTGGAAATTTATACTTGAGTTTTTTAATTGGTTATTTTAACTGCAGCAAGAAATAATTGTGATCGACCTCGGCCTGATAAACAATGACTTCAAATTGATTTAAGGCCGAAAGAACATCCTTGAGAGCATGGCCGTCTTTCAGAATAATCAAGCTGCCTTTGGTTTTTATCTTTTTGAAGACTTCACTATCGCGGCTGAGATCATCACTCAGCAAGATATTCACTCGACTATCGAGGTTTTTAGCCTCCAGCACGCCTTTGCTGGAAAGGAATGCTTTAAAATTGGTGTCAATTTCACCTATGGAGAAAAAAGAACTTTCATTTTGGCCTTGGGGAATGTGCTTGGCGACTTCCGACCAAAAAAGACCAAGTGAATCTTTGGCCAGTGAACTGTCGGCACTTTTAAGACTGTGAGAAAGTTTAACCCCAGAGAGGGCCTCATAGCGTCCGGCGGGAATGGCCTTTCGGGTTTGCGCCAGGGCAAACGGAATGGAGAGAACAACCGTTAGCAGTGTTATATTAGTTATCTGTTTCATCAGCTTCTGTGGCGCTCGAAGATTCGGCGATTAATCCCATTTCAACATCAATATACAAATTTAGTGTTTCATAAAACTTTTCGAGTTCTCGGATATGGGCGTGAATTTTATCTTCCACTCGATTGGGCATATCCTGAGTATGATTCAGGTACCAGCGCATTTCATCCACTTTGGTATAAAACTGATCAAGGCCAGCCAAGACTTCCTGCCCGCAAAGTAACAAGTCTTTGATCGAAACGGAATCATAACGATTGGTAAATATTTCCGGGAAGTGATCTCTCGATCTCTTCAAAGAAAAATCGTACATGTACTCTGGGGCGCGATATTTAATTCGTTCAAATAGACGTCGGGCATCTAATTTGAGAAGCATCAGCATTCTTTGGGTGTTTTCACTAATTCTTACTTTCATGTTTTAAAATTCTTTGTCTTATACTTATTCTTTAAGATTCGTTATTCATCGAAGGCAACTTCGCTCTTTTTCCACCTGGCCACTCCGCGATGGTGTTTCTATCCCGGAAAAAATCTACGGCCACAGTCATCGCAACTTGTTTTAAGTTTTGCGGCAATTGAAAATAGCGATAGATATTTTTATTCTGATACTTAACGGCTGTTTCAATTTCTGAAAAAGAACTTATATCAAAAAGGGAAATTTTTCCCGCCGCCATCGCCGTGTCTAAAAATGATTTTCTCACTTGATTAAAAGCAAAGGCCGAAGAAAAGTCATTTCGAATAGAAATCAAATGAATTTTTTTATTTCGATCCACGTCTTTTAAATCATCTGCAGAAATCGGCAGCAAACTTATATTAATCTTACTTAATATTTCGGCAAGCAGATAAAAATTATTATCCAACTCGCTTTTGGTTTGAAGGTAAAAAATATAATTAATGGCAACTTGATTTTCGATATTCATACCTGCCTCATCGGCAGGGGCGAATTAAAAATAAAGTATTTAATACCTGATCGTTACTCTCTGTTTTTTTCTTTGCGCCGCCAGGGCGATTCCCAGGAAACCTAGCAATAAAGAGCCGATAAAATTACTGGCTCCATTTTTAGGACCTTGACCGTTGCCTAAATCCTCGATCGTGCCACAAGCAGGCACCAGCGAATTTTTTTCATTGGAAGTGGCGGAGTAAGGAGAAGTGTATCCGCTAGACTGACGTTTGATCGTTTCATCCACTAGCGCATTCACCCCTTCGATGTCATCCGGCTGCAAAGTAGTAAGGGAGGTTAAGTTGGCTGCCATAATAGCATTGTCTCCACTGTGATCCAGACCGATGGTGTGCCCAATTTCATGGAGAATAGTGGTTTTCAAAGAGTTGCCCCAATTCTGTCGCAGGTAACTCAAGTTTCCGTTGAGGATGATGACGGTTTGTTGGAAAAAAGTTCCTTGATTATAACGAATGGTGATCGCCAGAGTCCTGCTGGGATCATAGCCTGTTTCCGTACCGAAATTATCAGACCAGCGAATATAATTTCCGGGAAAGGAGCTTGCAGTTTGAACAGCACTCAACTCCCAAAGATTTTTACCGACGACACTCTCCCAGTCTTGGACTGCCTGATTGGTAAGCTCTTCTAGTAAGGCTCCATCGCTTTCATTTGTTACAAATTTGTTCATTTTTACCGGAAAACTTTGCCAATAAAAGCCCTTGGTAAAGTCTGAGGTGAATGTGTAGGCCTGAACTTCAGAAGACAATAAAATGGCCATAAGTAAGAGGGGGATAATACTTACGGCCAATTTTTTTGTGTGTTCCATTTTTTACTTCCTTGTAAAAAATTGTCACTTAAGTAAAAAACCCATTTCCATCCATGGAAGAGTTTTAGAAATCAATAACTACGTACTTTTTAAATTTTAGAAAATAAGGTTGCCGAACATAACCAGTTCTCGCGGGATTCAACCGTGTAGATTTCTCCACTTTTAAATTGCACTGGTCCGTCTTTAACAATCTGAATTTTCTTAGATGAGATCTGGTTACCCTTCAGCGTCTGGATCACCTGAAAATCTACTTCCACTTTAGGAAAGGCGCCAGCTTCAACATCTTCTACGTTGGTAACAGTCGCGATAAATTTTTGAGGGCAAGTGACTCCGACTTGAGAAGTGGCGAAGGCCGAAAGCGGTGCTAGCACCGTAACTGCTAACAATGAAATGTTGAGTGCGACCATTCCTAGTCTTGTCGTTTGCTTCATCCTAAAGCTCCTAAATAAGTATCATCCTTGAAAGTCCGTGGAGGTCAATCCTTGATCTCCTGTCTTTCTTAAGTGCAGAGACCATGCCATAAGCTTCCCCTATCTAACACATTGATTGCTCCTCGGCCCTAGTGACGAGATGACACTTTTCTCTCTTATTAGTGTCAAAAGAAAATGTTGGCCTTCAAAATTTTGACCCTACCAAACAAAAACATTTAAGTTTTATATTCAATGTCCGACTAAAGTTCCATGAAAAATTTAATATTGATTATAGTTCTTGCTCTTTTTACTCCCCTGGCCTGGGCGGCAAGTGCTCTTTATACCAGCGCTTCAAAAGAGCCCCACCCTCTTTCAGAAATGAATGAGATTCTTGAGCAATTCACTCGGGAGAGCCCTGAAAAAAATATACTATTCTATGTTCATGGTCGAAATCATCACCTGGAAAAAGAATTGAAGCGGATCTCCACCATGGAAGCCGCCTATAATATCAAGGTGGTCATGCTTCGCTGGGAAGCCTGGACGACGATGGTTTCCCGCCCGGTAGACAACGCCGCCCTCACCGCCGGACCACTGAACGAAGCCTTTATCGCCATCAGGGATTTCAAGGAATCGCACCGGGAGTTTTTTCTGGAGCACAAAATAAGTCTGCTCTGCCATAGCATGGGCAATTTAGTTTTAAAAAATTTCACTGAAAAATATATCGATCAGGAAGAATTCAATTCCGACACTCCCCTTTTTGAAAATTACATGGGGGTTGGGGCCGATGTTCCACTGCTCGATCACCAGGCCTGGCTTTCAAAGTTCAATCTCGCCAAAAACAAACACATCTTTATGAATAATCGCGATCTGACTTTGCTACTCTCTTATAGTCTGGACCTAAGGTTTAAAAATCCTTTCCAGTACCGCTTGGGACTTGGGTTTGATAATTACCCCGGAAAAAGAGATGACATCAAAAGTAAACTGGTGAGCGATGTCGCCTATATTGATCTCTCAGGTGTGCTTGAATCACACCACGGCTATTTCGCGTCTAGTAAGCCACTGATGCAAAGTATTTTTTCTAAACTGGTCAATGGACGAAAATTCCAGATCGACTCCAAAGAAAAAAGCCAATTCAAGGTGAAAGTCAAAGTCGACAACAATATCTATTATCTCAAAAAGAAATAGCTTATTGCTTTTTATAAATTGTTTTAGTTGAAGCCAGCACGCCATTGGTGTCGTTATAGATTTTAGAAACTTCAATTAGATTGCCATCAACTGTTTGAGTGTAATTATTGACTGCTCTAACCGGTAGCAGAATACGCGGAACCGGAGGAGCTATTTTGTATTTGACCTTTACTTCTAAGGCCAGCACATCACCCACAAAAGCACCACGGCCTTCAGCCCGGACATCAGCATCGTCCAGTACCACGACGTATTGATTGTTAAGGACAAGAGTTTGATTCAGGTCTTTTGATTCTACCGCGATCTGGAGGCAATCATTTTGATCCAAAATAATTCTATCTTTTGATGGACTCATATATGTCCCGGTGAGATTCGGACAAGCAAAAAGCTGGGCCGAAAAAACAAAAAGGGCAATAGTCGTAATCATTTTCATAAAATTTCCTCCATAATAATTTCAGTTAAAAATTAGAGCATGGACCAATTGATATTGAAATAAAAAAAGGGAGCCCGAAAGCTCCCTTTTATTTGTGTTCTTTTTTCGAAGTGCGAGTGATGCAGAAAACTACATCATGCCGCCCATACCGCCCATTCCACCCATTCCGCCACCCATTGCTGGAGCAGAATCATTTTTTGGCATGTCAGCGATCATCGTTTCAGTTGTAAGCATTAAGCCCGCAACTGAAGCAGCATTTTGTAGTGCTGATCTAACAACTTTAGTTGGATCAACGATACCCGCTAGGATTAGGTTTTCATATTTTTCATCGCGAGCGTTGAAGCCGAAGCTTGGCTCTTTGCTGGCCTTAACTTCGTTAACCACGACAGAACCTTCAAGCCCTGCATTAGTAGCGATTTGTCTCAGAGGTTCTTCCAGCGCACGTCTGATGATTCTGATACCGAAGTTTTCTTCTTCGTTGCGACCTTTAAGATCAACAAGTACTAAAGAGGCGTGAAGTAGGGCAGATCCCCCTCCAACTACGATTCCTTCTTCAACAGCAGCGCGAGTTGCATGGAATGCATCTTCAACTCTGTCTTTCTTTTCTTTCATTTCAGTTTCAGTTGGAGCTCCAACTTTAATAACCGCAACACCACCATCGATTTTTGCTAGTCTTTCTTTTAGTTTTTCTTTGTCGTAATCAGAAGTTGTTTCTGCGATTTGAGCTTTAATCGCACCAACGCGAGCAGAGATATCTGCTTTCGTTCCGTTTCCATCAACGATGATTGTTTTTTCTTTGTCGATCGTTACTCTTTTTGCCGTTCCCATTACTTCAATCCCAGAAGTCTCAAGAGACATTCCAAGTTCTTCTGAAATAACTGTCGCTCCAGTGATGATCGCGATATCTTTCAACATTTCTTTTCTTCTGTCACCAAAGCCAGGTGCTTTTACTGCGGCCACTTGAAGAGTTCCGCGAAGTTTGTTTACAACAAGAGTTGTAAGAGCTTCACCTTCAATATCTTCAGCGATGATAAGAAGTTGTCTTCCTGATTGAACTGTTTTTTCCAATAATGGAAGAAGTTCTTTCATTGATCCAATTTTTTTGTCAGTGATTAGGATGTTGCAGTTATCGAAAGCCACTTCCATTTTTTCTGGATTGTTTACGAAGTACGGAGAAAGGTATCCGCGATCAAATTGCATACCTTTAACAACATCTAGAGTTGTTTCAGCAGTTTTTGATTCTTCGATTGTGATAACACCGTTGTTTCCAACTTTTGCCATCGCTTCAGAAATAAGTTTCCCAATTTCGATATCGTTGTTTCCTGAAATTGTTCCAACTTGAGCAATCTCTTCAGAAGTTTTTACTTCTTTAGACATTTCTTTAAGTTTAGCGATTACTTTTTCTACCGCTAGGTCGATTCCACGTTTTAGATCCATTGGGTTGTGGCCAGCAGAAACTAGTTTAACACCTTCTTTATAGATCGCTTGCGCTAGTACCGTAGCAGTTGTTGTACCGTCACCAGCATCTTCGTTAGTTTTTTGGGCAACTTCTTTTACCATTTGCGCGCCCATATTTTCGAAGTTGTTTTCTAATTCAATTTCTTTAGCAACTGTCACACCGTCTTTTGTGATGTGAGGAGCACCGAAAGATTTTTGAATAACAACGTTTCTTCCTTTTGGTCCCAATGTTACTTTAACAGCGTTTGCCAGAGCATTTACACCATTCAAAATAAGGGTGCGAGCGTCTTCTGAGTATTTTAATTCCTTGGCCATATGAATCTCCTGTGATTTATTTAAAATTTAGATTATTGAAGAATTCCTAGAATTTCGTCTTCCTTCATGATTAGAACTGGCTTGCCTTCTACTTTTACTTCTGTTCCAGAATATTTTCCGAAAAGAACAAGATCTCCAACTTTTACATCGAGGTGTCTTACTGATCCATCAGTGTTTCTGTATCCAGTTCCCACGGCAAGAATTTTTCCTTGCGATGGCTTTTCGGCGTGGTTATCTGGGATAATAATTCCACCGGCCGTTTTAGTTTCTTCATCTAGACGTTGAACAACAACGCGATCTTGTAATGGTCTTATTTGCATGCGAGTCCTCCTATAAAATTACTTCCAACAATGTGATAGCGATCGGAGCAGTGTCAAGGGTGAGTCCAAAATTTATTCCCGGGCGTAACGCGCAAAAAACAATTAACGCCCATGGTTAATTACTTCAGATCGTACCAGTTAACCCCAAAGCCCATTTCGACTTTAAGTGGAACTTTAAGATTCACCACCGTTTCCATCCCGCGCTTAACTAGCTCTTTCATAATGTCGATTTCTTCTTCTTCCACTTCAAAGATCAATTCATCGTGCACCTGCAGAAGCATTTTGGACTTGAGTTGGCGATGCAGCATCTCGGCATCAATATTAATCATGGCAATTTTAATGATGTCGGCGGCCGTTCCCTGAATGGGGCTATTGATCGCCATGCGTTCAGCCTGAGCTTTAATCGTTCTATTTTGCGAGTAGATATCCGGCAGGAATCTTTTTCGACCGTGGAAAGTTTCGGCATAGCCTGTTTGTTCGGCCTTATCTTTCAAGGTGTCGAGAAAGGTCTTGATGGAATTGAAACGGGTAAAATATTTGTCGATATAGGCCTTAGCTGCGGTTCGGGAAATTTTAAGGGTGGAGGCCAGCCCAAAAGAAGATTGACCATACATCAGGCCGAAGTTAACCGTTTTGGCCATGGAACGATCGCTGGAAGTCACCTGGGCAAGCGGCACATCCATGACTTCCGATGCTGTTTGGGCGTGAATATCGAGATCGTCCTGGAAGGACTTAAGCATGGTTGGATCTTCTGAAAAATGGGCCAATAATCTCAACTCAACTTGGGAATAATCGGCGGAAAGCAAAATTTTTCCCGGCTTGGCGATAAAGGCCTTTCTCACCTTCTCTCCCATCGGACTTCGCACTGGAATATTCTGTAAGTTGGGATTAGTAGAAGAGAGTCTTCCGGTTTGAGCGACGGTTAAATTATAGTTGGTGTGAATTCTTTTAGTGGTGGAACTCACCAATTCCGGAAGCGCTTTGACATAAGTCGAAAGAATTTTTCCATACTCGCGATGAGTAAGCAGCAGGCCCGGAACATCGCTGACATTTAAGCCATCTAATTCTTCCAACACGTCGGCATCAGTGGAATAACCTGTTTTAGTTTTTTTAATCACTGGCAATTGGAGTTTATCAAATAACAGAGTTCCTACTTGCTTGGGAGAATTAAGATTGATCTCCTCTCCTGAAATTTCAAAAATCTTTGATTCAACTCTTTTTATCTCAGCGGCAAGTTCAACTTCAAATTCACGGAGATAATTGGCATTGAGAGAAATCCCCTCTTTTTCCATTTTTGCCAGCACCGGCAGGATTTTCAAGTCGATCGAATTGTAGATATCGAGCAGTTTGAGTTCCGCCAATTTTTCTTTAAAGATTTTCGACAACAAAAAGACGGCTTGCGCTCTTTGGGCATTGGCCAGGTGTTCATCGGCCCCCATTTCCATTTGTAAATATTCTTTGGCCAAAACATCGAGCTCGTGGCGCGTATTAGTATTGATATTAAAATGGGCCAGGCCAATATCAAAACGACGAGCGACAAATTCTATTTTGTTGATCAAGCAATGAACATAATCTCTTTTTAGATTCTCCCCAACCACTTCCATCTCAGGATTGGACCATATTTTTTGAACCACCTGCAACGCCAGGGTACGATCGACGGCATAAGCGCTGATTTCATCGAAGGAAAAATAAACACGGTGAATCTGGCGGGTGTAAATATCATCGCTATCATAGAGCAAATGCTGACAAAAAAGACCGGCAAGTTGCGCCTGCTCCAGAATTTCATTCACATTATTTTCATCAATTTCAACCAGCGCAACATTGGTTGCCATTTGGGTTTTAAACAGCGTGCTGTCTAAAACTTCATCTGCGGCTCCCGTTGCACTTTGCATTCGGCTGTCGGATTCGCGAGAAAGATGATGCTGAAAGCGCATCTCTTGATACTTGGTGATCGCGCTATTAAATCCCATCTCTTTCATAAATTCGATTAGTTCATTGGAAGGATAAAAACTAATCGAGGTTTCTTCCGGCGTGTGTCCCAAATCAAGATCAGTGGTGATTTGTACTAATTTTTTTGACAATAAACCTAGCTCTAAATGATCGCTAAAAGCTTCAATCACCTTTTTGCCTTTGAGTTGATCTTTATGAGCAACGATATTTTCGAATGTCCCGAACTCTTTTAAAAGTTTAGCCGCTCCCACCGCTCCAATTCCCTTCATCCCCGGAATATTATCTGAAGCGTCCCCGACGATCGATAAATAATCGACAATCTGATCCGGACGCACGCCCATTTTTTCTTCAACGTCTGCCGGGGTATAAAGTTTATCTTTCATGGTATCGAGCATTTTTATATTGCCACCTACAAATTGCATTAAGTCTTTATCGCCGGAAGCAATATAGATTTCATCAAACTGCTCTTTCCACTGCACACAGGCGCTTCCGATAATATCGTCCGCCTCATAATCATCATGGGAAAAAGTCGGAAGATTCATTAAGTTAATCAGGCGATCAATTAAGGGAAACTGGGGAATCAAATCCTCTGGTGGAGCTGAACGATTGGCCTTATATTCCGGATAAATTTTATTGCGAAAGGAGCCGCCTTTCGTATCGCGCGCCAGAAAAATATGAGTGGGTTTATGCTCCGAAAGCATTTTTAGCATCATGCTCTGAACACCATAAACTGCTTTGGTGGGAACACCGGAGGGAGAGGTCATCGGACGTTGAATCGCAAAATAGGCACGGAATATAAAATTAGAGACGTCGACAATAATCAAACGTTTTTTAGCAGACATATGCGTTGATCCTTTAATGGAATGGGGAATGAAAGTTAGCTCAAACTAACAAAATTTTTTAGATAGTGGTAGAAGTTTTCGTCGCAAACCAGCTTGCTTTTCGGTTTTTGACGCCCACAAAATTATCATCGTTGGCCATAACAGAAGTATCGGCCATGACATCGCCCAGTCGATGACCAGAATCCAGGTTGTAGAGCAGATAAAGTTCAAGGCCAATCAGCGCCAGCGCTAAAATGCCTCCTAAAATCCAGCCCCAAAAAGGGACAATGGCCAAAGTCAGCGGCAGGATAAAAGGCAGATTGCGAATGAAGGATTGTTTGTAAGAGCACGGTGAGCCATCTTCCAGCGATTTTACGGCAAAACCCATAAATTTCTTGCCAGCAGATTGTCCATTGCTCAATCCATCCGAAAGCGACATGTAGACGATCCCCAGGATTAGCCCCAGCGGATAAAGCCAAATGGAAAAACAAAAGACGATAAAAAGATCGATCGCTTTAGCAATTAAGCGAGTTAACTTAGCGACACGAATGGCTTTTTCCAGAAGATACTTTCTATCCATAAATCAATCTTAGTGACACCCCGAAGAAAAAGCAAAGGGGAAAAGCAAAGGGGGAGATTTTTAAGTTTGCACCGCTTTACTACTTAGGTAATATAGCACCAACATTAAGAAAAGGAGCCGTTATGGGATCAGTAAATAAAACCGACGTAGCACATTTTGACAATGACGTTTTAAAATCAAATAAACCAGTCCTGGTAGATTTTTGGGCAGAGTGGTGTGGACCTTGCCGCGTACTTGGACCAATACTTGACGAAGTTGCTAAAGAACTTGGGGAAAAAGCAGATATCGTAAAAGTTAACGTGGATGACAATCCTGAGTTGGCACAAAGATATGGTATTCGTGGAATCCCAACAATGATTTTTTTCAAAAATGGCCAGGCTTCAAAAACATTAGTTGGAGTTCAAGGTAAAGACGAAATCAAAAAATCACTTGAAGAGATGGCTTAATCATTATGTTTGTAGCTGAATCACTTCAGGAAGCTCAAAAAGTTCTAAACAGCTTTGTGGGCGATCAAAAAAATATTGATAATATAAATTCGGCCATCTCTTTGATGGTCGAGTCTTATAAAAACAATGGCCGAATTTTTAGCGCCGGCAACGGCGGATCGATGTGCGATGCCATGCACTTTGCGGAAGAGTTAACCGGCCGATTTAGAAAAGAGCGCGCTCCCCTTCCGGCCATGGCGATCAACGATGCCTCTCACCTCACCTGCGTTTCCAATGACTACGGATACGAATTTATTTTTTCAAGATACATCGAAGCTTGGGGTAATAAAGGCGATATTCTACTGGCGATTTCTACTTCTGGTAATTCTAAAAATATTATTCTAGCGGTTGAAGCTGCTAAGAAAAAAGGAATGAAAGTAGTTGGTCTGCTCGGAAAAGGCGGAGGAGCTCTTAAAGATATGGTCGATGTGAGCTTAATCGTCGATTCTGCAATCAGTGATCGGATTCAAGAAGTTCATATTAAATGCATTCATATTTTTATCGAAGGGATTGAAAGAAATCTCTTTCCCGAAAATTACAAATAAATCTTAACCGACAAAGGCCCCAACGATAATCATCAGCATTGCCAGATTGGCAAACACCAGCCATTGCTTGGAGTGAGTCTGTTTGTAGTGCAGAAAGGAATCTATCAGAAAGACCTGGGCCCACAAAACAAAACCTAATTTATAAAGTGTGAGTCTCGTCGCATTGGATACGTTTACCGAATCAAAGATAAAGGGCAACAGAAAGAGCACGAGAAAAACCGCCGACATCGCCAGTCGCTTTAAGCGCTCTTCTTGAAAATGAATAGTCTGAGGACGCTTGATTTTAAAATAAAGATCATTCAAAAACAGAACAAAGATGAAAACCACCAGATAATCTTCAAAATCCCTGAAGCCAACTAAAAATTGAAAGAGCATCAAGATACTAAAACACATTAGCAAGACAAGCTTCACCTTCGTCATATGGCGAGTAAAATTGATGCCGCTAAATACTCTTAATAGGCTCATATTCTTCATTATAGACGAAGTTGGGCCATTCGCTCGAGGTCGAAGCTAACTCACTGAATAGACGAAAGTACTTTGAGCAAAGGGGGAAAATATCTGCCTCAAAAGGTGGACAGGATAAAGAAAGGCCAATTAGCGAACTCGCTCAATCCCTTTCTTAATTTCTACCGTAAAAGACTTACGATAAGGCAGCCGATTGGTAAAACGCTTCTCATGAATCGGCGAGATGGAAAGATCTCCAGGGGCCCCGGTGTCTCCTTCAATATTCAAATCATCAAAATCAAGTTTCTCAAATTGTTTGTAAACATAGACTACTTTTTTATTTCCAAGTGTCGTCTCTTTGCCGGTGACGATCGCGACCTCGTTGTCCTGGGCCATCAGCTCAGAGCTAAAAGCGAGACAAAGGATAGAGAGGATTAAAAAGTTTTTCATAAATTATTTCCTAATAAATTTTTCTACTCTTTGAGCGTATTCTTTAATGTCAGCATTGCTGGCCGCTGCCACATTTCCCAGAACCGTTTGGGCATCCAGGGGACGATTAGAAAGTTTAAGGGCGACGGCGTAATTCAAACCAATATTGGGTTTGGCCAAAGCTTCCTTATCAAAGCTTCCATAAATTTGAATGGCGGTATCGTAATCACCTTTTAAAAGATTGGCGGAAGCCACTGCGGACTTCACTTCAATATCTTGAGGGCTTTTCTTTTGAAGACCTTGAAAAATCGGCAATGCCTTTCCCACTGTTCCAAAACGCAAATAGAGATGGGCCAGATTATAAGTTGGTGTGACACTAAAAGTGCTCATGTCTGCGGCTTTTCTAAAAGCGGCCAGCGCCTTTTGAAATTTTTCCTGTTTTACATAAACAACTCCCAGGTTGTTTACCGGTGGAACAAACTTCGAGTCAAGATCGCGGGATTTATTGTAAAAAAGAATCGCTTTCGCGTAATCGGCCTTCAAGTAATAACAAGTCCCCAGTTGGTTCCAATAACTCGTATTATTTTTATACTGGCCATAGATGTCATCAGCAATCTTGAAGCCTTCTTCGAATTTGTTTTGATAGCATTTGATATTCATTTTAATGAGAACATCATCTGTTTTCGCCGCCGTTTCTTCCAAACGAACCTGTGACAATCCCGAAAGTGATTCTTTAACTAGGGCATGACTTTCTTCTTCTGAAGAAAGGTTAAACTCATCGGTGTCCGCACGGTATTTGGTTTCCGTTTTTTTATCAAAATTTAATTGATCAACCCAACTATAGTCCTCTTCCAGCTTGCTCTTTTCGTCCGCAGCCGTTTTTCGAGCGACTCTGTCCGGGACACTTGAACATGCCGATAGAAGAATTAATAATGGTAATAATTTTTTCATTTAGCTCCTGCCTTATCCATTAATGCCGGTCCTTCAAAACTTGAGTATTCAGGAATAAATGAATATTCATTTTTAACCAAAAACCATCCATTATCAGTCGAGAGAATATTTTCTTTTTCAATTTTCTTAATGGCCGTCTCTCTAAAATCCTTGGCCTGTTTTTCTAGCGGTGCTGCCAGCTTCTCCATACTCTTTTTAAATGAAGTGATATATTCGGGAGATTTTCCTTCTGGCGTGAAATTAATCAATTCATCTTTTAGCGACTCATGACCACTGACCAGATAGCGATAGGCCTTTACGATTCCGATCCCCGAGCCCATTTCTCCAATCGACACAGCTTCGGTCGTAATCCGATCAAGTTGAGTAAACTTATTTTTCAAAGTCTTATTGTATTCAGCTTCCGGGAAGGCCAGTTTTGAAGCGGTTAAGTTCTTTAACTGTTCTTCTAAGGCACTCAAGCGCACCAAGGAAATAGCATCCAGTGCTTCCAGCGGGATATCCATCTTTTGTTTTTTAGCATTATCATAATAAAAGCTCATGCGGCTTCGAACTTTTTTTGCATCTTCTATTCTGCCAATATTTTCCAATTCATTGGCCAAAAGCGAAGAGGGATAAATCAATTGGGGCCACATCTCTTTTGAAGCTTCTAGTTGCTTGATGACATCATTAAAAGAACTCCACTTGCTTGAAGCGGCCAATTCATTGAGATGATCAAGATTTGCCGGTAAGATTACATCATTAAGCAATCCGCATTTTGGTGCCTTGGCAATCAATGCTTTACTTTTATCAAACTGTCTTTCGGCCAGATAGATTACGTTGGCATTTTTAAAAAACACCCGTTTATTTTTTGAGTCGCCGGCACATAGCTTATCAAACAATTTTTCACTTAAATTGGCCGAGGCCGTGAATTGGCGGCGCTGGAACAAGTCAGTGGAAAAAACAATATAATCTTTCTCAAACTTAACCAGTTCAGCCGCAGTCATTAGGCTCGCCGAGCGATCTGCCCAGGCTGCCATTTGTTTGTATTCACCGGTTTCATAAAAGAGTACGGCAATATTATAAGCTGCCGTTTTCTTCGCTTCAGCATTGGTCTCTGGCGATTTATAAATTTGCAAATATCCACGCAGAGCACCTTTTTTGTCCCCTTTGGAACTGGCCATCTCTACTTTTTCAAATTGCATTCCCAAGACTAAGGTTTTTACTTTTTGGGCGTATTCAGGACTGACTTTAAATTCATTGGCCTCAATTCTTTGAACCCAGCTGGCCAGTGAGGCCTTATCTCCGGCGTCTTTGTAGTTGTCCATCACTTGGGCCAGCATCTTCTCCTGAGTTTCATTTTCCGCAGGGAAAGCTGCTTTATAATTAAGCAAGACTTTTTCGGCCTCTGCCACTTTCTTCTTTTCCATCAATGCTGAAAAAAATCGTTGATAAATGACACTCGATTTATCGCCTTTAGGGTTTGCCGACAGGTAGCTTTCATAGGCCGGAACCATGTATTCTTCAGCCGTTGATTTCTTCACCCCTTTGCCCAATGAAACCATTAAAGCATTGCTGGCGAGGCCTTCGGTCTTTTTATCTGTATTTTTTTGAGAACGTTTAATTGATTCAGCATAGAGCGGAATGGCCATATCAAACTTCCCGATAGCAAAATAAGTTTCTCCCGCGTGGAAATAATCTTCCTGGGACTTGGCGGGGTTCAATAGCGCATTAATCATGAAATAATCACTGGCCGCTTCTGCTTTTTTATTTCGAATATCACCTTGGTGGTCATAGGTTTTATTGACCAATTGTTGCTGAATCATGGCCGACATTTTTTGGACATTATATTTCAACATCTCAACTTGTTCGCTATTCAAGGTACCTTTGGAAAACTGCAACGCCAAGGCCTTACAGATTCCCAGGTGTTTCTCATCACGTCCGAATTTTTCATATAAACTTAGAAGCTCAATATTAAATTCTGTTTCATCTTTATCGTTTTGCTTAAACTGCACACCCTCACTTAAGGTTTTTTCCGCCGCAGCGAACTTACCCTGAGTCTTTAAATATTTACCGACTTTCAGCATGACTTCGGCAATACTCTTTCCATTTTTTTTATAAAAGGCAATCGCCTCATCGGAACGCCCGGCATCGGTATAGAAAAAGGCCAGATCGCGTTCAATGCTTTTGGACATATCAATAAATTTTGGATTTTTAGAAAGTTCGTATGACTCCAGCATGGTATTGATGGCCTTATCATTTTTTCCCATCTTGAAATAACACCAGGCCAGGTTGAAAGCGTCTTTAGTCCACCATTTATCACGCTTGGTCTTCAAGGCTGCCTCATAAAGATTCATTGATTTATCAAAAGAGCCTTTATTGAAATAAGTTTCTGCCAGAGCAATCCGGGACTTGTCAGCGACCACCGAACCACTGCGGGAAGTCTCCAGTGCTTTTTCGAAAAATTTCTTTGACTGCTCTTCCTGCTTAAGTTCTTTAGCGTTGTAGGCAAGAATATAATAAGCATCGGCTTTTTCATCAAAGCGTGGAAATTTTTTCAAGAGCACCAATACTGTTTTTTGGGCCTGGTCAAAATAACGACGTGACTCTTTAAAGGCTTCTTCCCTGCTCGTTTTTTCGCGTTCTTTGCCTGGTATTTCAAGATATTTTTGGTTTTCAAGATCTTTAAGAATGCGCCCTTTTTCCAGCAAAACTTGCGCCATACGAAGCATAAGATCAGGTCTCTGTGCTCCTATTTGTTTATTCAACCTCGTCACTTCACGAAGTTCTTCATCCAGTACTTTTAATAACTCTGCTCTTCTTTGTTCAACATCGGCCATTGCCTTATTGCTGGTCACCGCAGAAAATAAAAAGCCTAAACACAAAACAAAAATTAATTTTCTTTTCATAAATTATTTACATTCCGATTTGAGCGAGAAAACATAGTCTCCCAGTTCATCTGCCCAAAACTCTCCATTAAAAGTCCAAAAATACTGCTTATCCGTTCTTCTTAAGTGAGCGATATTTCCTCGCGCCCGCGCTTCACCCTGAGCTCTCAAAGAGACATCGTCATAAAGTTCTGTTTTTCTCTTCGATAAAACTTCGAGCTTGATGTAACTCATATCTTCAAAGGCCTTAACAATTTGAGCGGCATTTAGCTGCAATTGTCCTCTGATATAACTTCCAATCAAATTGCGTTGCATATTGAGAGATTCTCTTAAGTTTTCGTTCAACGCCGCCCTAAGTTTATCGTTAGTTACCGACTTCATTCTTTCGATTTCATCACGGCCAGAGTTGAAAGAACTATACAATTCCAGGTAAGCCGGGTCTCTTGCCACTGAAGCCAGAGCGGTGTTCAAAATGGCATTGTTTTTAATCTTTCCTTCGGAGTGCTCTTTTACCAGCGAGTAGTACTGCTTGTAATCCTTCCCCATCGAATCGATATACTTCTTAAAACTTTCAAAATCCTTTTCATACTTGGTATAAAAATCTTCGACTGTTTTTTTCGAATCTTCCCACAAACATAGTTCCATAAAAGACAAGGCCTTTAGCACTTCCACTTCAGGATTGAAGATATAAGTGAAAACCGGGGCCTTATAGGTCACCAGTTTTCCAAGCGTGCGGTTATAGTCTTTTAAGTAAAAACTAGTCCAGGCTTCTTCAAACAGAATTTCCGGCCAGATATAAGATGATTTCTCCAGATCGAGATAACTCGAATAGGCGGCGTCGAATTTCTGGAGAGAAAATTGGGCACGGGGAATACCCACCACGCAATAATCGCGGCTAATTTTAAGCTGTCTTAGACGGTCTTGATTTTTTTCTTTTCGGATATGATCTTCGGCCACGTCGACACATTCTTTAAAGACGCGAGTCGCCTGATCTTCACGTTTACTGACGGAATAAATACTTCCTTCTAGTAATAAAGCAAAAGGCTTAACTGGATTCCAATCTTCAATGGATTTGTCGAGGTATTTTAAGGCCTGATCGTATTTCCCTTGGCGAAAAGCTTTCCGCGCCAGGATGTAGCGGATAGTAGGCGCTTTGGATTTTTCTAAAATAGAAGACGGCAACACTTCAAATTGCTTCACTCCAACTTCGCTAATGATTTGATCCACCACTTTATCTACCGCAGTGTCGTTCACCCGGTTAGTGGTCGCTAAGTATTCTTTCAAAAAAGGAATCGAGCTAAAATACATTTTTTCCTGAATCAGCTCTGAAACCAATTGTGGATATCGATTTTTATCTCCGCTCTGATAAATTTTCCATGCACCTTGAAAAGAGGCGTGGACATTCATTCCGTAGGCGAGAAGAATAATTGATAAGAATGACTTCTTCATATATTTTCTCCCTAATTAAAATGTATAACCTAAAGAAACAGTGGCGTCGAAATTGGAATAGAATGAACTCGCGCCGGCAACCGAAGTCGCTTTATAATGAACCGCAGTTAAATCGGTGCGAATACTAAATGACGGATCGAGATAAAACTTCATCCCTGCTTGCCAAATAATCCCACTGTGACTCTCGCTCGTGACGATTTTATCAATCCCACCTGTCTGAACATCAATTTTGTTATTATTTTCTTTAAGCTGGGAGTAGCCCACCCCAAAAATCCAATCCATATAAACAATTTTATTGAAAGTATTAATCTTGCTATAAAAAGGCGACCAGAGTGCCATCACTCCCCAATAATTATCAACAATTCTTCTAAAAGGAGTTGATGAACCTGAGCCGCTATTGGTTCTGATTCCCGTGGCGGTATCGTTTTCCTTCCCTGAATTTTTTGAATAAAGACCTTCTAACCCGAAGTCCTCAGTCATAAAATAACCAACTCTCCCCTGAATCGCTGTCGCGTCGACGAAGGCACCAGAAGTGGTGATCCCCCCTCCAACATTGGCGTGTAAATGCCCCGCCTTTCTATATTTTCTATTCTGAAGAACATAAACTTCTTTATCTGGATCAAGCCATGAAAATTCGTAAATGTCTTTTTCACTGGCAAACGCTTGTGACGTAAGCGCCAAAGAAAGTAAAAGAAAAAGTGTCGATAGTTTTGATTTCATACGCATCCTGCTTTAAATGTCGCCAACCATTAAGGTGATAGAATTTAATTATTATTTTAACACAGGATGGGGGGCTCGCAACTAATTCAAGCTTTGCCCTTTTGGCAGATGAGGCCGTAGTCACATTGAGAACAGTGTTTAGGATTAACCTGATTAAGAGACTCTGTTTTCTTCCAATAAGCAAAGAGTGTTTGAGTAATTTCGTACACTGAAAAAGTTTGGCTCACGACCTGCTGTTGGTCGAGATAAAGCAATGATAGTTCTATGCTTTTATCCGGAGTAAATTGCTTTAGATTGGCATAGGCATAGGCATAACTCATCAATTGAAACCAGTAACTGGCTTCATGCTCGCTATCCCGGATTCCCGTTTTAAAATCCCAGACAACTATTTTGTCCTCGGGATTGATAAAAACTAAATCGGGAGTACCACTGATCATTTGCCCGAAAAAGGAAAATTTGATCATGTGTTCACTGATGATCTCGGCACTTCCTTGAAAATCATCGGCTAAAGCATGGGCCCACTTAATTTTAGCACTCTCTTTTTCGGGGACTTGCTCCAGCTTAATTTCCTTTAAAAAAAGTTTGGATAAATAGCTGTGGACTTCGGTTCCTCGTTTTTTGGAGGAGTAGAAAAGTTCTTCTTGTTCATCTTCCTGATCATCTTCTTTTTCTAAAAATCCTGATATTTTTTTATCAGCTTCTATTTTGCAAATATTTTGTAAATAAAACTTAAAAGGGCAATCGGCCAAAGTGGCAAGTCGGGTAACGGAAAGTTCAGAAATGAGTCCCAAGGAATGACTTTGCGACTGGGCCATCATTCCAAGCGGGTCTCGTTGAATTAAAGAAATCTCTGAGCGATTTTGATCCACAGAGCGCAATTGGCTTTCTACTTTTTGAGGAGGAATCAGGCGCAGGGCCTGAATCCAGCTATTGTCATAGAGATGAAGGTCTAGTGGTTTATCTTTGTCTACATTCCATAAATCAACATAGGCCAGATGCTTTACCGCCCGGGTACAGGCAACATAGAGCAGTCTTTTGCTTTCTGAAAAATCTTTAAGCGTTAGGATTTCAGATTCCAGATGATAAAAAGGCGATTTAAAAAATCGCTTTTGATCAAAAGATTTTTTCCATTTAAAACTATGGGGGAATTTTCCCACATGATCTTTCATGCCGTTGTATCTTCCGTTAGTGTGAACCCCTCCCAGTAAAACGGCATCAAACTCCAGCCCCTTGGAAGCGTGGGCCGACATAATGATGATTCGTTTCTTACCGGCAGAACCCGCTTCACCGCTCATCATCTCACAGGCATAATCCTCTCCCTCATCATTTTTTAGTAGATGATAAGCTTTAACCGGATCTTCTTTGGTCAAACGGCAGATGGCATCAACCAATTCTGCATTTTGTGCGTGGAAAGAATTAGTAAGCCCTAGGGAGTAAATAAATTTATGAAAGGCCAGGCGCAGGCCTAATAACTTGAGATCTTCATCAAAGACATCCAGCATTTTGGCATGAAAGACGGAGACCCCTAAAATTAATAGCAGGGTTTGAATCAAAAGCAGGGTTGATTCTTTTTTCTTGGGGTCTGCTTTATTTAAATGATATTCCACTAAATACAGAAAAATATTAATCAATGGATCATCGGCAAATTGGATTTTGATTTGGGCGCTAAAGGCAATATCGCCTTCCAAAAGATGCTCTAGTAACAGCGCACTGGGTTTAAGCTTGCGATACAGAATACAGATGGAATGATAGTCATCACTCGCCAGCAATTGTTTGATATGTTCACTTAACTTCACTGATTCGAGATAGTCCAAATCCAGTTCACTCTTTTCCCCCAGCACTTCAGTCTTCAGGGCGAGGACCTCTCCCTTTTGAGTTGGAGCTGATTGATTGCTGGCCGGAACAATCTGGGACTCCATTTCCACGCTATGGGGATCAAGTCCAACGTATTTCAGCCCCAGCGGAAAAACGTGTTCAAAGAGAACATTGTTAAATTCAATAATGGCACTGAATGATCTGAAATTATTTTTTAAAAAGTAATTATTCTCAACTCCCAGTAACTCAGCACAATCCGAGAAGACCTGCAGTTCTCCTCCTCTAAATCCATAGATGGCCTGTTTTCTATCGCCCACACAGAATAATTTCTCCGGTTTTTCACCGATTAAATTTTTTAATATTTCAAATTGAATATATGAAGTATCCTGAAATTCATCCACGATGAAATAAGAAAAACTTTCTTGCACTTTAAGCAGGACCTCAGGGCGCTTGAGCCCCATTAAGACATAGTACTCAAGGTCAGCAAACGAAAAACCATCGACTTCAAAATAATGTGAATCAATGTATTTAAACAAATCGCTGATGGTCGACACCCATTTTTTATATGTCTCAAAATTTTCACGAAGAGCGCTCAGGTCTTCATTTAAATTTTTTAAATCGTCTCTTAGTTCCCGGATTTGGCCCAAAACTTCCTTTTGATGGGAGGCTATTTCTTTGGAATTGGTAACGGGAAAACGCGCAATGCTTTTAAAAAAATCATTGTAAAACCCATAATTAGCAGCACTAATCATTCCATGCTGTATTTGAATTTCACTAAACTGCACGAGAAATTCATACCACTTTTTAGTTTTTTCTTTTTCATTCGTTGCTAAATCAATACTTTCTTCAAAAAGATCACGATAGCCTTTCACTTCTATCAATTGCAAAAAAAACTGATCAATTTCAGCATCGGCCGTCAGCATGCTTTTAGGGTTCATCCATAAAACTCTGAGTTCGGGAGAGGAAAAAATTTCGATCATTGCCGCCAACAGCGATTGGGAGCTGGCCAAAAACATAGTATCCAGGCGCTGGTAATTCTCATTGAACCATTTATCAAATAGTCTTTGTATTTTATCTTTATGCTCTACCGATGAAACCAGATTGATCTCTTGCGGAAAATCATTCCAAAATCCCATCCGGAGCAAGCGGTGACAAAAGCCATGAATAGTAGTGATATTTAAAGATGACAGGTTTTGACGAACCAAAGACCAGAACTTAAAATCCGTCTCTTGTAACTCCTCTATCCGTCTCATCATTCTAACCGACATTTCACCTGCTGCTTTTTTGGTAAAGGTCATTAGAACTATTTTGGAAAGCTCAGAGGATATCAACTTATTCCACTCTTCTGAGGGGGATTTTTTTTGAATCTGTCCTAATAAATAAACCAAATGCTCAATCAAGACAAAAGTCTTCCCCGAGCCGGCTCCCGCGGATAATAACTTTCCGCCGGAATGAAAAATAGCCTTTTCTTGTTCGCTATTAGGAGTTCTTTTGGTGCTTCCAGTGGTTGTCATTTAACAACTTCCCTTGGAGCAAAAAAGCTCCACTTCACAAAAGCCACAGACTTTGGGATTGCGCGGTTTAGGACTGAACTGAACTTCAGCATTAACAGCCTCAATCACTCTTTCTAAAATAATTTGAAAATCATCAATCAACGCTTCACTTAAAAGAGGATTTTCCTCCTCATTATAAACTTGGGAGGCTTCAATTTCTGATAAATTCAGATAGCCCCAGCTATGAATGGCGGTGGCTTGATGTCTAAGGATAATAAGCAAGTAAACCCAGATTTGAATTTTTTCATAGGCCAGGGTATCGCGCTTGGAGCCGATCGCGGCCCCTGAGCGCTTAAAATCAAAGAGCGCAATTTTTTTATTTGCCAGGTGAACCATACAGTCAATGGATCCCACCAGTCCCCAGGGATTCGCTCCCAGCGAACGTTCAAATTCAATTCGGGTGGCAAGATTTTTCTGACAAAAATTTATAAGAAACTCAATTCCATTCTGAGTGTAATGAACAAGTTCGTAGAAAGTCGTGAGTTTCGTCTTCTCATTTAGAATAATCTTATGACTCGCAATAAATTCATCAAGCGCCTTTCGACATAATAATTCGTGAGTAGCTGCTTCAAAACTCAGTTGTGAATCGATCGTTCTGCCAGAAAAGAATTGCTCAATAATTTGATGTTCAATCGTTCCCATTTCATCAGGCGCTATTTTTAATCTTTCCGTCGGTCGATGGTCAACTTTCTCAATATAAGAAAAATAATACTTTAGTGGGCAATCCATAAACAACTGTAAGCGTGAAGCCGAAACATTTCTCAGTGGATAGGGCCCTGGCTTAATTAGCGGAGCTAAATAATTTTTTTTATTTTTCAATCGATAATCGGCCTTAGGATTTAGCGACTCAAGCTCAAAATTTTTTAAGATTTCTCTCCAGGAAAGATCGATTAACTCCAGACCTTCCTCCATTAAAAGGACGCTGTCTGCTTTGGACAAGGTTTGGACCATCTCACTTTTTAAGTATAAAAAATCAAGTCCTGATCTTTTCACCGGGGCTATTGCCCTTAGAGCTTCAATCATTTTCTCACTATATTTACTATCTTGTGATTTGAGGGCACCGTAACTCGAAGATGCTATCAGCACCAGAGGTTGATCGTTGTCTCGATAAGGCAATTCGTTAAGCTCCAACAATCGTGTTTGGGGATTTGGCGTGAGGGTGGCCAGTGCAACTCTGGGAGAATTTAATTCCAGAATCATTTTTAAAACTTTCAGTGTAAATAAATCCACCTTACTTTGAAACTCGCTATACGTCACCAGAGCTTCGGCCAAAAGAAGTAAAATTTTATAGAGAATAAAATTCTCTGTCAGTAAGGCCTCTTTTTTCTTTTCTTCAATTTTTAAAACAAAAGCTTCCAGTTCCACGGGGGCCAATTGAAGTTCATCACTAAGTTGGGCAATCAACTCTTCCCTTTGGATGCTGAATAAATCCTCCTGGGATTTAAAAAACAAATTTGCGACGGCCACTTCCTGTCTGGAATTAAGAGTTACGTTTTGATTGGCAAGAGCAATATCAAATTGGGGAATTATTTTTTTTAGTGAATCCAGTACAATGTTCAATTTATTTTTTGGAAAATGAATGATTTTCAAATGGCGTTCAACCAGAGGCATTTCCATTTTTTCTTCAGGTACCAGCCATCTAATCCAGTCGGTTCCGATCGTTTCAAGGTATACGTCTTTCGGAAAAAAAACGACAACCTCCGTTTTTTCACTAAGCATTTTAAGCATGTCGATCTGGATTCCGCTTAAGTGCTTAAAACCCATAATCCAAATGGCCCGCTCTTCATCTACCTCTTTCATTTCAGAAAGAATCTGATAGCTCAGGTGTTCATCAATCAATTGTTCATTTTGCAAAAAAGTCCAAAATAAAAGGACGGACTTGGTGGTCACTTCATCTATTTCTTTTAGGAATTCAGCCAACATTTCAAGATTGAGAGAAAAAGAGCGAAGGTCAGTAAACAATTCAAAAGATTTAAAAAAAAGGTGGCTTTCTTCTTCGGGGAAATAATGTCTCCAGACTGAGGAGAGCCTGAGCATTAATTCCGCTTTATTGGATCGTTTAAGATTTTTAGTTTTTAGGTAATCGCTAACCCATTTCGAAATGGTGATAATTTCGCGATTTTCCGGCATTAAGCGCCTAAGTCCATCCGCGACAAGCGGGCTGGGACAAATCACAAGGGGATTCCCAGATGCGCTAGAACCGGTGAGATCTTCGATCGATTGGTAAAAGATCACCTCTAGCACAACGCTTTTCTCCAAGACAAAATGAGTGAGTTTTGATATTTTCATTTTATGCTTCCAGAAAGTCGATTGTATAGCTTTATTGATCAAAAAGACGGGTTCACTTTGCACTTCCTCGAAGGACAAAGATTGATTCACGATCTTGCCCTTATTCACTCAAATCGTGGTGGTGGGTTTAATTATTTTCGAGATGCAATTCTCTCTATCCAATTAATGATTGCTTACCTAAAACCAGGCGAAGGGCTGGGGGTTTACATCGATTCCGATGAGCCCTATTTTCGTTTAAAAGTTGAAATGGCCGAAATTGGTCAGATGCGCACCTTGCTGATACCGGAAGATTTTAATCAATTTCCCAAGAGCATCACAGGCCGTTGTCGCGTGGTAAAAACCCTGCCGAATGAAGCGCATCCTTACACTTCGATTATCGATCTAAACAAGGTCAATTTCCATGAAGTGGTTAATAAAATTTTAAAAGAGTCCTATCAATTCAACAGCAAAATTTTCCTGAGTGATGAAAGCGATCAAAGTATCATGCTGATGAAACTGCCTGCCATCAACATCAATAATATTCAAACCGATTACCAATTCACGGTGACTGAATATTGGAAAAAAATTGAAAGTCATGTCCATGAACTTTTTGGTAAACACACCAGCGATTATACCGAAATCCAAACTCATTTTGAAAAGATTGGTCTGCTCTACCTAGGATCTAGAGAAATAAAGTTTAAATGTCATTGCTCTCGAGAGCGCATGGTACATGGATTAAAAACGCTGATTAGAAGTGCTGGCATTGATCACGTTTTTGGAGAAGATGAAAACGAGATCGAAACCAAATGCGACTACTGCAAAACTAGTTATTTAATTTTAAAAAGTGAATTCACTAACTAGAATGGATTTAGTAGGTCCCAGTTTAATTGCTTACGCTCAGGACGATAAATAATTCTTTTTAACATTTCAGATTCATCAAACAATCCGCAAAAATTTTCGGCCATCGGTCCATCTGCCAGAACCGGAGACATGAGTGACGAGTTCTTAAAGATCATATTTTTACCCGATTTTTCAAACTCGGCCCACTCTTTACCCTCTTTCGGGAATTCAAGATTAAGAGATTCTGCACCCGTTATTAAGATTAATAGATCATCGCGCTTTTGATTTTTAATCCAACTTATTATTCTTTCAACTTCCTGCAAAGTCTCTTTGGCATAAGCGATATCTTTTTTCTTCAGGGCGCCTAAAAAATTAAACTCTCGCACTAAAAAAAAGGAGGGCTGTTGATCTTTTATAACCTGGCCCCATAGTGCTTTAAAATTATTTGAAAGACTTGAATAACATAAATTCTTTTGACAGGACTTATCGTAATAGAGGCCCGGAGCTAGGCTTTGCTGAATTCCATTGACTGAATCTTGATAGTGAAATGGTTTTTGCCCAATGCCCGTTTTTGACGTGGCATCTGGCCCCATTCGAAAATAGCGCAATTTATTTAGATCCAGCGTTTTATTTTGTGGGCACCTTAGCGCAGCTTCCAGACTCTGCTCAGGGTCGGCTCCACTTTCAAAAAGACTCGACGTATACCCAACGTCACTCAAGCGATCCCAAACGGGGCGGGCCTCATGATCACTACATTGCCCTTTTATATTCTTTGAACCGTTTAGCTGAGTTAAAAAACTTTTAGCGGAATCTGGTCGCAACTCATAAAGATTAAAACTCCACATTTTTCCCAGGCAATCAACCTGCTCCAGACTGGTGCGATAGGTGGCCTCGGGGCGATTAAATTTAAGGAGAGGGATATGTTCTTCTGAAAATCCCGCGATTTGAAACCAGACAATGTGACGGGGACGTTCAGAGAAGTTATGGGCTTCCAGATTCAATGTTTGCACTCGCGCGCATCCAACCAAAACAATTAAGGCAAAAAGGACAAGCACGCTGAATATTTTTTTAGTCATTCTTCATCTCTAAATAATCGCTAAATAATCTCTAAATAAGTGAATATGCTTTTTTCATTATGCCTCAAATTGATAAGATTTCTTATTTAATTCTTTGCGATTCTTGTCATTTCTCTACTATCCTAGGGAGAGAAAAATTTTAAAAATATTGATAATAACTGATTAAAACACTCAGGAGAATTTATGGGAGATGTTGCGACACTCGCCTCTAGGGAAATTTTGTGGAATATTCCCGCTTCATTCAAAATCATTATGTATTTATCTTTTGTCGTCAGCCTGGGCTTCTTGGCCCGCGGCCTATATCAGAAAATACTTTTTGCCACCAAGGGTGAAGGACTGCAAGGAATCAAGGGCCTGTTGCCTGAAAATCTTCAGTGGGGAAAATTTCTTCAAACCGTATTTCTTACAGGAAAAGTGACACGTTTTAAAAGAGTTGGTCTTTTTCACAGTTTGATTTTTTATGGCTTTTTTATTTTATGGATTGCCACGGACTTAGTCGCGATTCATTTCGATACGCCTTTTAAAGTTTTCCAAGGCACGACTTACATTGTCGTTTCATTTCTTGCCGATATCGCCGGACTGATGATTTTAGCAGGGATCGCGCTGGCCTATAAGCGCCGATATGTTGAAAAGCCAAGTTACCTTTCGGCCACAAAACCAGAACAAGAAAAATTCATGTACGGGATGCTGATCTCTTTGGTGGTGATTGGATATTTACTTGAAGGTGTGCGCATTCTTGGAACAGGAATGCCGGCAGGTGAGGCCCAATGGGCGCCAATTGGCTGGACACTCGCGCTGATCTTCGGCAAATTCGGACTCAATGACACCTTCTTAGCTTACGGCTACCGCACACTTTGGTTTTTACACATGGCCAACACCATGGTCTTCATTGCCAGTCTTGGTTATTCAAAATTTTCACACATTTTTATTCTTCCCTTCTCTGCGTTGGTTACACCTGCCCGCCGAGGTGGAGTTTTAAATCCAATGAATTTTGAAAATGAAAATGCCGAAACTTTTGGTCTAGGAAAACTCTCAGAACTATCATTAAAAAACAACTTAGATCTCCTTGCCTGCGTTGAATGCGGAAGATGTACTCAAGTTTGTCCTGCCAACTTGGCAGGAAAGTCACTGGACCCTAAAACCATCATCACTAAAACGCGTGACCTGAGCTACGCCACCAAAGCCAATGGTGAAAAGGATGCAGAAATCTGGGGTGAAACTCCAATCTTTTCGGCCAATGAACTTGATGCCTGTACAACTTGCGGTGCCTGCATGGAAGAATGCCCGGCCAATATTGAACACGTCAATATCATCATGGAAGCCAAACGCTATAAGGCCTTAACTCTGGGAGATATTCCTCCCTCAGCTGCTGATGCGATCAATAAGATTAAAAATCAAGGGAACCCTTGGGGAATTGCTCAACATGACCGTTTCAAATGGGCCGATGGCCTAGAGATTCCAGTGATCGAAGCAGGTAAAAAAGTTGATTACCTTTACTACGTGGGTTGTGCTGGTTCCTATGATGGTTCAAACCAAAAAGTTGTTAAAGATACAATTGCTCTGATGAAAAAAGCAGGGGTCAGCTTTGCGGTTATGGGAAAAACAGAAAAATGTAACGGAGACCCGGTGAGACGTTTCGGTGATGAATATTCGTTCTACGAAATAGCCATCGAAAACATCGCGAATATGAATCAATATGATTTTGGAAAAGTAGTCACTCATTGTCCTCATTGCCTTCATACCATCGGAAAAGAATACGCTAAATTTGAAGACGGTGTTTTTGAAACCGTTCACCATACTGAATTGCTGGCCGAATTGATCGATCAGGGAAAATTGCTTCCAGAAAAGAGAATTGACGAAACGTTGACCTTCCATGACCCATGCTACTTAGGTCGTCACCACGGGCAGTACAATGCTCCTCGGGCCATCTTGAATTCTATCCAGGGACTTAAAATTAAAGAAATGGTTAGAAATAAAGACAAGGCCCTTTGCTGTGGTATGGGTGGGGGAAATATGTGGTATGAGCTGCCAGAGGGTGAACATATTGCCAATAACCGATTGAAAGACATCGGTGAGAAAGAAGTTAACAAATTGGCGACAGCATGTTCTTATTGTATGATTAACTTTAATTCGTCTAAAGCTCACGTGAAGGAAACAGAAAACCTTGAAGTTGAAGACATCGCATCTATTCTTGCTAAATCGGTTTTGTAAGATCAAATTTCTTATAGTTATTTTGCTTGGTCTTGGCAGCTTATCTGCCAAGACCTATTCTGCAGAAAATCCTGGAATTGTAGAAAGTCTTGAACGCTTAATTGAAGTTCATAAAAAACAATACGCTCAGAACAAAACTAAAATTCAATCCAACTTAAAAGCGATTTCCGACCTCTCCGGTCTGGAAGAAGTTAAGCTTGATCCGCAATTTGTGCGATCTCTGATTGCTCACTCCGATGACAAATTCTTAAGACTTTCGCAAAAAGATGAATGCAAATTCCTCTCGAGCATAGAAAACAATCTGCTCCGAACAGCAGAGGGGGAAGTCACAACCGTTTTCATCACCTACAAAAACGCCGAGAAACAAATTGAAAATGCGGCCATCGCAAAAGAAGTTTTTTTTGAACAAATATATAAAAAAAAATGTTTAAACAATCGCGAATTCGCCATTTTGTTTACTGAAGCCAATTTCCAAAAGACGATTGAAGGCATTAATTTTACCGTTCCCAAAAATGAACAGGCTTGCCTCTCCATCCACAAAGAATGGCTTGATAATCCCTTTACGCCCTACCTTTGTCGCATCAATCAGATTATCAAAAAATCTAAAAATCCAAAACAAATTGAATTCTATAAAAGTAAAATTCCAACCTTGAAGACTACTTACCTGGAAAGCCTTTGCAATAACATTACCTCGCCTGAATTTTTCTGTGAAAAATATTTAAAAAAGGACATTTGGAATAAAGTTATTAATGGCGAAGCCCCATTGTACAAAATGAGCTATAAGTGTCAAAACCTGATCGGCTCAACCTCGCCCTTAGCTCTTAAAGATTTAAAAAACTGTGCTGCAAAACTTTTGTCCCAGCCCTCCATCTGTGAAACGAAAGGAAACAAAGACTTTTTTTCCGACTTCCCACTGCAGAACTGCGACAATATATCCGATGCTCTCAAAAAATCTAAACTTGTAACTAATTATCACGATTGTCCCGGAAGTGTAGATAACGAAGCCATAACCAACGTCCATCGACTGGTAAATCATTTCGCTCCCCGAACTATTGTTACCAACAAAGAAACTTGCGGCGGAGAAGCCAATTATACATTTGCCCGTCTAAACCTGGATATCAAGCACGATGAAGGTTGGCCGCTTAAAGTTTGTTACATGAACCACATCAGTGAAAAAGAAGACTGTGTTCCCTATATTCCCGGCTCAAGACCGGAGGAACCTCTGAGCGAAGATCAAGTGATCGCCAAGATTCTTTATCAACAAAAAGGAGCTCCGGCCAAAACCAAGTGCCGCATCGTCGACTCCAAAAGTTACAATCCAGTGAGAACTGAATTTAAATTTGGTTGCTTCATTGTTTACGATTCTGAAACCTGCACAACGCTTACCTGTAAAAAAAGAGTTATCTGGGAAGATGCCGCAATTAGTGACATTCGATTTATTGGTCGACCTATCTTTGATTATTTCCCTAATGCTTTTGCCAATGAACGCTACTCTTTTGATAACATGATCAATGAAATCGTGGGAACTCAGGCAAGAACGGTTAAGAACCTTACTGATTTAAAATTCTACCTCGACACCATCGCCAGCGGAATTATCCATGGTGTGGGTTGCATTGAGGATTTAATGCCTGAAGAATTTCAAAGAACCGTCATGAACCAATGTCATCCAATGCCTTTTATCATTGATGCTCACATTGTAAAAAATAATGAATCATGGCTGGTTTTCCGTTCGGCGATCGATGACCTTCACACTCCTCGATTACTTTTATGGCAAAATATATTTAATGCCGTTAGTGCGTATCGTGAACTTCACCCTTTAAACATATGGACACTTTATGGCATTAAAAAATAAATTGATCCTTTGTTTGGGCTTGATCTTAATGACCCAACAAGTGGTCATGGCCGCAATCGTATTGCCCGAACTGCTCACCAAACAAGCGGTGAACAATATCCGTTTCCTGAGTAAAGACGGAAAATTTACCTACTATCAAAAGCGATCAGGCAGTTTGTTGTTTTCAACGAATTACAAAGTTCAGGAAATATTAAAAGGGGAAATTGGAACGGAATATACCTTATTTGCGACTCCCGCCCGCAAAAAGATTGTCATTCTTCAAAACCCAAATTTTCATAATTTCTATTCTCTACGGGCCAAATTGAATATCTTCTTGATGAATTACGGAGAAATGACAGCAAGGGAAGTAGGCACAGGAATCAGCCCCACTCTGCTCTTGGGAGACACCTGGCTTTCCTACTATGATCCGTATTCCAAAATTTTGAATTTTGAAAATACTGCCAACATGGCACTTAAATTTTCGATCAAGTTAAACAATAGAATCAACCCCTATTTTGTTCCCAAGGTTTTAATGAGCGATGAAAACACCGTTTATTATACCGATTTAAGCGAGAGCGGAGCGGTTGGCGTCTTAGAATTTAAACGCAACATCGCCAAGAGCGAAATTATTTATACGGCAAAAAGCCCGTTGCTTAAGGCCGACATCTGCCTGATTCAGGATTCTTTAGTCTTAGGACTTTTTGGAATTCATCAATCGAAAGAAGGCAGCTCGATCACCAAGGCCAGCTTGCCACTGCAGGATTTTTCGAAACGCGAAACTATTTATACTTCTGAATCAAATGATCTAGGTCACTTGGTTTGTGATTTCGATAAAAACAACATTGCCTTTATTAAGAATTATGGCAACGCCAACTCTCCGGTCTACGACATCGCCAATCTGAATACAACCGACAAAAAGATTACGGCACTTTCTGAATCAAAGACCGTCAGTAATATTATTAATATGGACGGCATTCTTCTGACTCAAGAAAAAGGTAAATACTACATCGTCAAAGGCGATGTCGATTACAAGAATGTTGACACCCTAAAAGCTAAAACCGAGAGCGCACCAGCTCCAAAGATTGAAGATTTGGAGACAGATTTAGAAAATGAATAAATTGATCTTAGTTTTCTTTATTTTTTGCTGTTGGGGAAAAGCGTTTTCGCAAGAGAAAGCTAAATCAGCCCCCCTGCAGATCGTGGGTTCAAAAGAACTTCCGCTGGAACTCAATCTCATGTTGGAAAACCTTCAGCAAGAATCTGGTGTTGCCTTTCCCGAGTTAGTGGAAACCATTCTGCATATCGACTCTTATGCTCGACTTTTAAGTAAGGAAGATATTTTTTTACTTGGTAAAATTGAAATCTACAAAACTCTTCTTAAATCAAATAGCTACTCCGCCAAAGCAGTGGTGGATGGCAACTCCACCAAAACCTTAAAAGAGGCGATCAAAAACTCCAGTGACCCATTCGTTACCTGGTTTCTCCAGGCACTGTTGCATGATTGTGAAGCACTTCTGGGAACTGATGTTTTTAAGGATTACTTACTCCAAAAAAATGCCGGACGCTTAGAACGGCTGGAATCTAAAAAAATTGATAAAAAAGTGCAACTCCTCTATCGTTGGATCTCAAAAATCAAGCCGGAGTCGGCCGACTTTCAACAAACTCTGGTCACAGAGCTTCAACCGGTTATCATTGAATCGCTAAAAAATATCGAGCAAAGCTTTTTTCTAATGGCCTCAAGCACTATCTTTCAACCGATGCCGGTCATTATTAGCTCGACCAGTGAACTGAAGTTTTTTTCACTGAAAAAAGCAAAAATGCAGGCGGCTAAAGTCCAGAAAAAGGAGAAATCAGTAGACGACATCCTGGCCCCCATTACGGATGAAGGCAAAACTCCATCAACCGTCCTCCCTCAACCGAGCAGTGAAGACTGGCTCGAGGACCAGAACGCTCCCCTCAATCTTAAAAATCTTCCAAAACCTAGTGATGACGCTGACTGGCTACAAGACTTTTAGGCCAATTTGTGATAAATTTTTCCTCTGAAAATACCTTTTCTCACAGGATTGATTATGGCCCTCAATAAACAGCCTTACCGCGGAACTCGCGACTTTTTTCCAAAAGATAAACGCGTGCGCGACTACCTTTTTTCGGTCATGACAAAAACGGCAGAAAGTTTTGGTTATGAATCTTATGATGGGCCCCTGCTGGAAGAAGTTGAACTCTATAAGGCCAAATCAGGTGAAGAGCTGATCAATGAACAAATTTATTCTTTCACTGATCGCGGCGAGCGCTTTGTGGCCATTCGCCCAGAGATGACTCCAACCGTTGCTCGCATGGTTTCCCAAATTCACCGCGAATCCAGCAAACCCCTCCGTTGGTTCTCGATTCCCAATTTAATGAGATATGAAAAACCCCAGCGCGGAAGAGTGCGCGAGCACTGGCAATTGAACTGCGATGTTTTCGGAGCTCCAGGACGACTGGGCGAAGTTGAAATCCTTCAAGTGGCAGTAGAACTTTTTCAAAATTATGGGGCCAACAGTTCACACTTTGAAATCCTTTTAAACGACCGGGCAATTGTCGACGCCGTTTTCAAATCGATGATGAAGGCAACAGAAGAGCAAACTTATCGCCTTTATAAAATTGTCGATAAGGCCAAAAAAACAACCCATGAAGCTCTTCACAAAATGGTCTCAGAGGTAGGTCTTAACAGCGAAGCTGAAAATATTTTTTACCATTATCTACAACTTTCAACTTTCGAAGGGGTAGGAAGTTTCTTAGAAGCTCATAACCAAACAGACATTGCGAATCTTTTTGCCAATTTTGTGGAGTTAACCAAAAAAACCAGCTTAAGTGAATACCTAAAATATGATCCGACAATCGTACGAGGCCTGGATTATTACACCGGAATTGTTTTCGAAATTTTCGACAAACACCCTGACAATCGTCGGGCGCTTTGTGGCGGAGGAGCATTTGCCAACCTTCTTCAAATTTTTAACGAAGACCAGTTGCCAGGTGTAGGCTTTGGCCTGGGGGATGTCACGCTAAGAGACTTCCTCGAAGTTCACAATCTCCTTCCAAACTTTGATATTCCGGTTAATGATATTTTTCTAACCTTCCAGGAAGAAGACGGGCTGGAAGCAACTCTCAAACTAGCGCAGTTATTGCGCAAAAATAATTTAAAAGTTGTGACTAGTCTTGAAGCACTAAAATTCAAAAAAGTTTTTCCGATAGCTGAGAAAAAAGGGGTCAAATTTGTTACCCTCATGGGCAGTGATGAACTCGCTAAAAATCAGATCCAACTTAAAAATCTGACCAGCAAAGAACAACACAGCCTCGACCTCAATGACCTGGAATCAATTCTAAAACTAATTAAGGCATAATTTATGAGCACAGAAACAAACGAACTCCCTACCACCTACTCTCCCAAAGATTGCGAATCCAAATGGTATGCCGCCTGGGAATCTGGAAAATATTTCAAGCCTAAAAAAGGTAAGGCCAATAAAGCTTATTGCATCATTGTCCCTCCACCTAACGTAACCGGAAGACTGCATGCTGGTCACGCTCTCGACGTGACCACGCAAGACGCTCTGATTCGCTTTAAAAGAATGAAGGGCTATGAAACTCTTTTCCTTCCAGGTTTGGACCATGCCGGAATATCAACCCAATCAGTCGTTGAAAAAATGGTTTGGGAACAAGAAAAGAAAACACGCCGCGATTTCACACGCGAAGAATTCTTAAAAAAAATCTGGGCGTGGAAAGAGGAATACGGCAACACCATCCTCGATCAACAAAAAGCAATGGGTGCTAGTTGCGATTGGGATTATTTAACCTTCACCCTGGACCCCATCCCGAATCAAGCTGTTAAAAAATTTTTCGTCGATCTTTATAACCAAAAGTTAATTTACCAAAGCGATTATATCGTTAACTGGGACCCAGCACTTCAATCAGCTGTCTCGGATGCCGAAGTTGACCACAAAGAAGTCCAAGGGGCCTTCTACCATTTAAAATACCAAATCAAAGATTCAGCAGAAACGCTGGAAGTCGCAACCACTCGTCCCGAAACGCTTTTCGGTGACACCGCCGTTGCCGTTAACCCGGAAGACGAACGCTTCAAACACCTGATTGGTAAAACCGCCATCATTCCCCTTTGCAACCGTGAAGTTCCAATCATTGCTGACGAACACGTTGACCTGGAAAAAGGAACAGGTTGCTTAAAAGTAACTCCCGGACACGACTTCAATGACTTTGAAATTGGTAAGCGCCACAACCTACCGATCATTAATATTCTCAATAAAGATGGAACGCTTAATGAACACGGAATGGAATTTCAGGGAATGTCGGCCAAAGAGGCCCGTAAAAAAGTTTCTAAAAAATTAGAAGAACTGGAAATCTTACTCGAAACTAAATCTCATATGCATCCCGTGGGCCACGGCGAGCGTTCAGGCGCAGTCATCGAGCCGATGATTTCAAAACAATGGTTTGTTAATGTTAAAAACATGAGCAAACGCGCAGTTGAAGCTGTCGAAAAAGATGAAACTAAATTTTACCCGAAAGAATGGGAAAATACTTACTTCTCATGGCTTCGCGATCCAAAAGACTGGTGCATCTCACGCCAGCTATGGTGGGGACACCAAATCCCGGTTTTCTACTGTGATAATAATCACCAGTGGGCCAGTGAACAAATCGACCTCGAATGCCCTACCTGCAAATCAAAAACGGTTCACCAGGACCCAGACGTTCTAGACACTTGGTTCTCATCGGGCCTCTGGCCAATGTCGACTCTCGGCTGGCCGAACGAACAGGCGATGAAAGAAAAGAAATTTGAAACCTTCTTTCCGAATTCAGTTTTAATCACTGGATTTGATATCATTTTCTTCTGGGTTGCCCGCATGATGATGATGTCACTTCAAACCCAAAATCAAGTTCCTTTCAAAGACGTCTATATCCATGCCATCGTTCGCGATAAGCTCGGAAGAAAAATGAGTAAATCGCTTGGAAATGGAATTGATCCATTTGATATGATCGAACAATACGGAACCGATGCTTTCCGCTTTTCTTTGGCCAGTGGCGCGGGTTACAACCGTGGGATCAACCTCGATCCAGAACGCATTGGCGGTTATAGAAACTTCATCAATAAAATCTGGAATGCTTACCGCTTTATCCAGCCTCATCTCCAGGCCGGTTCGGCCCAAATTTCCGATATGAACAAACTTGATCACCACGAAAGATGGATTCTTTCCGAGTTAAATACCACCGCCAAAACGATGAATGAGGCATTGGAAATTTACCGATTCGACGATGCGAGTGCCGCAGTTTACTCATTTGTTTATGATAAATACTGTTCATGGTTTATCGAACTTTCTAAAAATATTCTCAATAGCGAAAATGCTGAAATGAAAGCTCAAAGAATTTCGGTTTTAAAATTCGTTTTCCGAAAGATTCTGGCCTTACTGCATCCTATCACGCCGTTTATCACTGAAGAGCTGTGGTCACACCTTAAAGATTCTAATGAAGATCTTCTGATTGCTCAGGAATATCCTGAATACGATTCCGCATTGGAATTTATTGACGATCAAGATCAAATGAATAAATTTATTGAGGTTGTCACTTCCATCAGAAACTTAAGAGCAAGTGTAAATATCAAACCAAAAGACGAAGTAAGCGTTGAGCTCTTTACTGATCATCAAGAGCTGATTAATTATTTCCGCGCCAATCTTGTTAACTTCCAGGAGCTGGCGAGAGTTAAAAATTTAAAGGTTGGCAGCAAAGACCTTAATCGTCCCAATAAATCTGTTATGAATATTACAACTCATACCGAAGTTTTCGTTCCGCTGGAAGGCGTCATCGATCTCAACGAACAAATCGCCAGACTGGAAAAAGAACTCGCCAAGACAACTGTTGAGTATAAAAAATGTGAATCTCAAATGAACAATCAAAACTTCATGAAAAATGCGCCAGAGAATGTCCGTGCGGAAGTCATCCAAAACGAGGCAAAATTTCGTGAAAAAATGAACAGCCTTCAAGAAAATCTGACCCAATTTAAAAGCTAAAAAAAAGGCTCCTTATGATCTGTACCCCAAAAAGTGGACAGTTTAATAAAAGGGCCCATTAGTTTAAACGCCTG
>Ga0066404_1000067_pt1 | contig 42325 bp, 35 predicted proteins | sample LakWasMeta4_LOW4_2_FD_59491 | JGI IMG/M metagenome (GOLD analysis project Ga0066404, IMG submission 59491) | Freshwater sediment methanotrophic microbial communities from Lake Washington under simulated oxygen tension - Sediment Metagenome 4_LOW4 | ecosystem: Environmental > Aquatic > Freshwater...
GCCTCAATGTGGAGTCTGCCAAACTTTGGCAAAAAATGGGGGCGCAGCGAATTGTGCTCGGGCGCGAAGTTACGATCAGTGAAGCAGCAAAAATAAAAAAGGCCACAGGTCTCGAAATTGAAATGTTTGTCCATGGTTCGATGTGCATGTCCTATTCGGGCAATTGTGTGATTTCAAATTACACTCAAGGCCGCGACTCCAATCGCGGAGGTTGTGCCCATTCTTGTCGTTTCGAATACTCACTGGATTTTAATAACAACAGCGCAGAAAACAAGAAAGCCTACTTCATGAGCTCCAAGGACCTGGAAGGCATTCGTCTGCTGCCGGAATTTATTGAAGCGAGAATTGATTCCTTAAAAGTTGAAGGCAGAAATAAAAGCCATCACTATGCCGGAACAGTTTCCAAAGTGTATGCTGAGGCCCTGCGCTCTTATAAAACCCATGGCAATTTTTACTCAGGCGATATGCTGAACTGGGAAGAAGAACTTCGCAAAGTCAGCCACCGCGACTACACCACAGGAAGTTTGGCGGAGTATGCCGGCGAGGATTCGATCTATAATTCACGCGAAGCCGAGGATAATGAATTTGTGGTTTCAGGTATTGTTTTGGAAGCGAGTGTGGGCAATCATTTATTAGTCGATGTGAAAAGTGCCTTTCATCCTGGAGACATTCTGGAAGTCATGCCTTTTTTAGGGCCCACTGAAAAACTTAAAGTGGAATACTTAAAATCACTTTCGGGTCAAAGTCTTGATAAATCAAAACCTGGAAGTGTCGTAAAAATTCCTTATGTTCCGGGTGCTGAAAAATTTAATATCATCAGAAAAAGAGTGAATTCACTATGAATATGAATTGCATAATCTATATCGAAACTCTTTTGGAGCTAGAGACCCTACTGGCCTTGCCGCTTGAAAAAAATAAGCTGGAAATAATTGTGGGTGCCAGTGATGTTTCCCGCTATAGCAAAAGCTCAGTGGATGAAATGCTGAGCATTCTGGCGCTCGCCAGAAAAAATGAACTGGCGGTGGTGCTGGAATGGGATGCGCTCAATCAGGAAGAAAAATTCTTGGAAGCTTGTGCCGTGATTGACCGACTTCCCTTACATGACTTCCAAGCGATTCGAGTGCAAGACCCTGGAGCGGTTGAATACATCAAAAACAAATACCCATGGCTTAAAATCCAGTTGATTCTGGAAAACGGCAATCATAATTTACTGGGGCTCACTAAGTGGAGTGAATACCTGGGCGAGCAATGCACCCGTCTGGTTCTTTCCAATGAACTCTCGCGCGAGTTGCTGCGCGAGTACGCCCGTGTGCTCAAAAAGCCGCTGGAAGTTTTAAGCTTCGGCCGCATCCTGCTTTTTTATAGTCCTCGAAAACTTTTGTCGCCCCTGGAAAAAAAGACGATAGTAGCTCAAGGCCTTGAGGCCCTTGGCTCTAGTGAAGAAAGTCCCCATTCGGGATTTCCTTTGATTGAAAACCGTCATGGAACTTTTATGTTCAACGTGAAAGATCTCTATTTGCTGGATCACCTGGCCGAACTAAGTGAAATGGGAATTCATCATGCCCGCGTGGATTTGCGCTTTGATGAATCATTCAGCAAATATTTAAGTAGCGTATTTCAATTATTCCAAGGCGAAGTGGCGGAGAGTGAACTCTCTATTAAAAAAAATCATCCTCGCCCTTTGATCAAGGGATTTTATAATATCAACAAGACGGATGTTCTTTTTACCAAGTTAAAAAACAAAAGAACACAACGCCAGGACTTGAACTATATTGGCGAAATCGTCGATGTCGAACGCGATCTCCAGCTGGCGCTGATGATCAAGACCAATGCCATTGATCGCAGTTCACTGCAGGAAATAAAAATGATCACCCCGGAAGGAAAAGAAAAAATTGTCCAACTCTCGTGGGTCAAATCTTCTCTGGGTCAGGAAGTTGAGCGGGCGCTAAAAAATGATCTTGTTTTAATTCCCTACATCGGTGGGGTCAGCGTCAAGACTCAGGTTTATTTAAATCCTAAAACATAAAAAACAACTTCAATCCCGCCATTTTTAAAAGGACGGGCCGAGTGTATTTTAAAAGTCTGATTTGATTTCAACTTGTAATCGCTGGGTACAATGATACCCAGAAGTTCAGGGGCGAATTTGTTTTTAACACTTTCAATAATTTTTAAATAATACGGCAGATTGATTTCACTCTTTTCTCCTACCCGGATGCCGTAGGGAGGATTGATGATGACCGCTGCCTGTTGATAGGGAGCAGAGACTCCATCAAAGAGATCGGCGCGCTCAATTTTGATTCCACTAGCTTCCACGTTCTTTCGGGCGAGGGCCACAACCTCAGGATTAATTTCAAATCCTAATAGGTCCCTAAATCTCTCTTGGGGAATTGTCGCCAGTTTCTTCAGCGCCTGTGGATTATCCAGCACCACAGGAGTGTGCATAAAAGAATATTCTCTTCCTGTGGTGTGGGCATTTTCGGCATGGGCCTCCAATAAAAATGTCCCTGAGCCACACATCGGATCAATCAACGTGTTATTTGTTGGGGGCAAGTGAGTCTGCAATTCTTTTAATAATAAGGCGGCCAGGCTTTCTCTAATTGGTGCTAGTCCGGTCAGTATTTTTTCACCCCGCAAGTGTAAGCGCTCGCCGGTGGTGTCCAAACTAATAGTGCAGACATCATCCACCGCGCGAAAATAAATGGTGGGCAGCAGGGCCTTATCGGTTTTTTCCAGATGCTCCAGGTATTTTTTCTTCACCGGTTTATGGCGATAATACTGAAGGACCCCATCCTGGATGGCCTTTTCAATTTTTCTGGAATCAAAAAGTCTTGAATTAGTGGCGGCACTTTCCACTTCAGGAACCTGACCAATGAGCCATGGGGCCCAATTAAATTTTGATATTTTCTGGTAGAGCTTCGGAGCGTCCCTGCATTTAAATTCACCCAAGCGCAAAAGAATGCGAGTCGGAGTGCGCAGAATAGTATTGAGCGACAGACCGATGTGCAGTGGGCATTCAATTTCCAGTCCGCCGGGAATTTCTTTTATTAAGTTAAAAGAATCCTCTTTAAAATGAATCGAGAATTTCTCTTTCAATTCAAGCAGGCCAAGGTCCTGGAGGTCCATAGGGTAGACGATGAAAAAGGATGCGTTATCTGTAAGCTTCATTGGACTCTTATCGGGTGGGAGGCGGATTTTGTCACGGTAAATAATTGCAATTCATTTGCATTAATAAGGTAATCCGTTTACATTAATCGGTATAGGAAACAAATTCAAGGAGTGGTGAATGAAAGTAGCTTTAGTGATGATGGGAATTTTGATCTCTGGATCTAGTGTGGGCGGAGAAAAATCTCTTCATGCTCATGAGCACGGAGCGATTAAAGTTGGGATGGCGGTAGAGAAAAATACGGTAGAAATTGATATCGATGGTCCCGCCGAGTCCTTTTTAGGGTTTGAGTACGCTCCCAAAACAGCTAAAGAAAAAAAGGTTTTCAGCGATCTTGAAGCAATTTGGACCAAGAATCTTGATTCACTCATTAGCTTTGATAAAAAACTTAACTGCAAGGTCACAAAAGCCAATTTCACCCAAGTGATTGAAGAAAAAAAAGCAGATGCCAAAAAAGAAGCTGGTGTTCATAGTGAAATTGAAGCGACGGCCAAACTGGTTTGCGCCCATGATTTGAACGGCACTGAGGTGAGTGTTGCTCTAAGAAAAAGCTTCAAACACATCAAAAAACTTTCTGTCGAAATCATTGGTAACGAGAGCAAAACTATCGAAATTACCAAAGCTGTTCAGACTTTTAAAATTTAATTTTTCTAGAATTGATGGCCTGGAATTCTCCAGGCCGCCGCAGAAGTTAGCATATTGGAAACCAGGGATTCAGCACTGGCCTCTAATTTTCCTGCACCTCGATTGACTACGATGCGCTTAATCGCCTGGTCTAAAAGGATGGTTTTGGCCGGGAGCTCATCGGCGATGGCCGAGAGTTGTTTTCCGGCCTCGGAAAAATAAGCGCTGGCCGCTCCACCACTCATTCCGGCCATGATAAATGAGCCGCTGATCTGATAGAGATCCCGCTTTAAATTGACTAAAAATAGTGCTTCCGTTTTATTGAGGGCGATGTCGGTGCTGACATTTTCAAAGGCCCATCTTTTGATTTCTAAAAGCTTTGAATCGTAGGCATAAAAGGGTTCAACTTTATCAAAATCATACCCCCAGGACACTTTTTTAACTTTGACTCCCTGGCAGACAACATTGGTGGCATCCTCTTCCATCGAATGGACGCGAACCGTGGAGATTGCGACGATGGTTTGCATTTTTCCCTGGGCCTGAGATTTACATTGATAACTGCACTCAAATTTTACCTGGCGCGGATAATTCGCACTAAAATCAGAGCTTAGGTAACGTTTGGAATCGAGCAGGGGGCTACAGAAATTAGTCTCGGGCAGCACATCCAAGGCGCTTGCCAAAGAGTTGAGGGTATTGAGGAGTAACCAAATGAGTATTGTTGTTTTTTTCACTGCCAAACCTGCCATGTTTTGTTTTTAAAAATTATAACCCCCACAACGGCATTACGGAGCGGGAGCTATAAATATTACATTGGTGTGTCTTCTTTTTAAGCGGCCCATGAATCTGCAGTCCTTTTTTCATATCGCTCTTTTATTGTATAAATCTCTCCGCTAATTTGTTATTCATGCAGCATATGAAAACCTCTGGCATTTTGACCCTTATCCCCACCCCTCTCAACGACCTCGGTGAACTTGAACCGGTGGCGCACGCCCTGCTGAGCAAAGCGGCACTCGAGCAGAGTGAGAATTCAGTTTTTGTGATTGAAGATTTAAAACCTGGGCGCCGGAGATGGTTGCAGTTTAAACTGCCGCGCGAGAGCGTGGAGAATTTTGTTCTGTACAACGAACACACTGCAGGCACTGTCTCCAAAGAATTATTGAGTGCATTGATCTCGGGAAAAAATGTATTTTTAATGAGTGATGGTGGCCTTCCGGCCTTTTATGATCCAGGCATAGAGCTGGTGAAAATGTGCCATCAAAATCATATCCAGGTGACTTCCACTCCTTTTTGTAATTCAGTGGTGCTGGCCTTAGCACTCTCAGGATTTTCTCATAAAAAATTCTGGTTTGAAGGATTTCTGCCACTCGATAGTGAAGAGCGAGCGCTGGTGCTTAAAAAATTATTAACCCAAAAACACACCAGTCTTTTAATGGACACTCCCTATCGCTTAAAGCGCGTCTTGGAAGAATTGGCCGCGGTGTGGAGCACAAACACCAGTGGCAAAAAACTTTTTGTGGCGATGGATCTAAACGCTGAAACGGAAAGTTTAAAACTGGGCACCCCCAAAGAGCTACTCAATTCGATCAGCGACTTTAAACGGGAGTTCGTGATGGTCATTTCAGAATAAAACGACAATGATTACAAATAGATAGCAGCTTAAAAAGACAGAAAAAAGCATGACGACCATAATTGAGTCATGATAAGAAAGGATCTATGCCTTTATTAAAACAAGAGACTCGAAAACTAGATCATATCGAGCTGGCACTCGCTGCTCAAACCCCTCATGCCGAGGTGGATCACCGTTTTTATTACGAGCCACTTTTTTCTTCTCACCCCAGCGCTAACAGCGATCTTTCGCTCAGCTTTCTGGGCAAAAAATTAAATGCCCCGTTGTGGGTTTCAAGTATGACCGGGGGAGTTGGTCCGGCCAGACATCTCAACCAAAATCTGGCGCGCGTTTGCCGGGAGTTTGGATTGGGGATGGGGCTGGGATCGTGTCGCGTTTTGCTGACAGATCAAACCTATTTTAATGATTTCAACCTTCGTCCTATTTTAGGATATGAGCTTCCCCTTTATGCCAACCTGGGAATTGCCCAAGTGGAAGAATTGCTGGCAGAGCAAAACAAGCATCATCAATTAAACGATCTGGTCAGCAAATTAGAGGCCGATGGACTTATTGTTCATATCAATCCTTTGCAGGAATGGTTTCAGCCGGAGGGGGATCGTTTTAAGCAATCACCTCTGGAGACACTCACTAAGTTATGCGAAATATTTAAGCATAAAATAATAGTGAAAGAAGTCGGACAGGGGCTTGGTCCCAAAAGTTTGAAGGCATTGCTGGATCTTCCGATTGCGGCCATTGAATTGGCGGCCTTTGGCGGAACAAATTTTAGCAAGCTGGAGCAACTGCGCGGGCGCAATGCTTCGATGAAAGCACTGAGCACAGTTGGCCACACGGCGAGCGAGATGGTTTTGTCCCTCAATTCATTAGTCGAGGCCAAGCCTGAGTATCGACAAAAAAATATTATTATCTCCGGCGGTATCGAAAGTATGCTGGATGGTTATTTTCTGCGCGAAAATCTCAAATTCACATCGGTCATCGGCCAGGCGAAAAATTTTCTGACTCATGCCGAAAACTATGACGAACTTAAAAAATTTACTGCGGGCCAAATCGATGGCCTAAAAGTCGCAAAAGCCTTTTTGGTAGCAAAACCCATCGCGCCCCAAAACTCTTGTGACCAGGAGTCTTTATGAAAGAATTACAAACTCCCATGAACGGTTTTTCAAAACTATCTAAGTTTGAAAAAATAGATTTGATTGTTAAAAATTATTTCTCTGATTCAGAATCGGCGAAGGCCCAATTTAAAAAGTATTGGCATGCGGATGAGACCATCCAGAAAACCATAGATGAATTCAGCGAAAATACCCTCACTAATTTTTTATTTCCCTTGGGTGTCGTGCCCAATGTTTTATTAAATGGCGATCTTCTTTGTGTGCCGATGGTGATCGAAGAAAGTTCGGTGGTCGCGGCCAGCGCGCGCTCGGCCAATTTCTGGCTTGCCCGCGGAGGTTTTCATGCGGAAGTGATCTCAACCACCAAAGTGGGACAAGTTCATTTTATCTGGAATGGTGAGACTGAAAAACTTTTTGAATTCTTCAATCTGATCAAACCTTCGCTGGTGAATTCGACTAAGTCTCTGACTGAAAATATGGAGCAACGTGGAGGAGGCATGACCTCTCTTCAACTGGTGGATCGAACTGCAGACGAGCCAGGCTACTACCAACTTCTGGCAGAGTTTGAAACCTGTGATGCCATGGGGGCCAACTTTATCAATTCAATCCTGGAAGTGATCGCTAAAACTTTCAAAGAAAGCATTACTTGTGCTTCGGACTTTAGTGATAATGAGCGCGAAGTGCAAATTATCATGGCCATTCTTTCTAACTATACACCCAACTGTCGTGTAAAAGCTTTTGTCGAGTGTCCGATCGCTCAATTAAATGATCCAAGTCTTGGAATGGAAGCTTTGGAATTTGCCGAAAAATTCGCCCGAGCTATCCGCATTTCTAAAGTGGATGTCACTCGTGCCACCACTCATAATAAAGGAATCTTCAACGGAATAGATGCGGTGGTTGTGGCCACCGGAAATGATTACCGTGCCGTTGAGGCCGCAGGCCATGCCTATGCGGCACGTGATGGACAATACCGTGGACTCTCAGATGTCACGCTGAGCGATGGAATTTTCCGCTTTAGTTTAGAAATCCCAATGAGCATTGGAACTGTGGGCGGTTTAACCTCGCTTCATCCTCTGGCCCGCCTGTCGCTTGATCTTTTGGGACGCCCTAGTGCACCGGAGCTGATGCAGATTGTGGCGACCATCGGACTTGCCCAAAATTTTGCCGCAGTAAGATCTCTGGTGACTTCGGGAATTCAAAAGGGGCATATGAAAATGCATTTGATGAATATCTTGAATCATCTTGAAGCGGATCATGCGGAACGTGAAGCAGCTAAAAAGTATTTTGAGAATGAAGTTATTTCATTCAAATCGGTCAGAGAATTTGTCTCCGAAGCAAGGAATTACGTATAATATGAATGAGATTAATTTAGATCAAATCAATAGTGACTTAAAAAAGGGATGCCCTGAAAAAAATCAGTATTTTTTTGGTCACGGAAAACTTTTGTTAACCGGAGAGTATTTCGTTTTAGACGGAGCTCTTTCTTTGGCCCTTCCGACTAAAGTCGGTCAGTCGCTTTCTGTTAAATATTCGCCTTCATTTTCGCCAACCCTCAGCTGGAAATCTTACGATGTGAAGGGAGATTGTTGGTTTGACAGTAAATTTGAATTTTGGCATTTTAAATGTCTGGATGAAAATCCAAGTGATGAAGCTTTGTTCTTGCAAAAAATTCTGCAACAAGTAAGAAAACAAAATTCTCATTTCCTAAGAGATGATGTTGATGTGAAAGTTGAAACTCGCCTGGGGTTTCCTATTTCCTGGGGACTGGGAAGTAGTTCTTCGCTTATCTATAACATCGCTCAGTGGGCCTATATCTCTCCGTTTGAGCTACTTTTCAAAACTCATGGCGGTTCAGGCTACGACATCGCTTGCGCTCAGTCAGACGGGCCAATAGCCTATAAAAAAATATCGAGCGGACCAAACTGGTCTCCCATTTATTTTCATCCAAGCTTTAGAGAAAATCTTTTCTTCGTTTACCTGGGCAACAAACAAAACTCGCGCGATGCCGTGAGGGACTATACAAAAAAACGTCCATTTGCTTCGAGCTTGATTGCTAAAATCACCGAGCTGACCCAAGAATTTTTAAATGCAACCACCCTAAAGCAATTCCAAGCGGGGATGACTGTGCATGAAGAATTGGTTGGTGCTACCCTGGGATTAACACCGGTTAAACAACTTCACTTTGCTGATTTTCAGGGAGCGATTAAATCTCTGGGGGCATGGGGCGGAGATTTTATCATGGTGGCCACCGACCAGGACTTGTCGTCGGTTAAAAAATATTTCAGCGACAAGGGCCTCAGTGTTGTTTACAGCTATGCCGATTTAATTTCAGAGCCAGTTACTACCAAGTCACCTGACTCGGTAAGAATGGGTTTCTCTAACCATCTAATTCACTAACGATGAAAGTAACATGGCAAGCTCCTTCTAATATTGCGTTGGTGAAGTACTGGGGAAAAAAGGGCATTCAATTGCCCCAGAATCCTTCGATTAGTTTTACGCTCAAGCATTCGGTCACCACACTTTCAATCACTGCCACTAAAAAGGGCAATGACTCCCAGGCCATCTCGCTTTCTTTTTTCTTTGAAGGATTGGAGAATTCAAAATTTAGCAGCAAGATTATTGCTTTTTTGAACACCCAGCTTGATCGCTTTCCATGGCTTTGCAATCATCATCTGGAAATTCATTCTTCCAATACTTTTCCTCATTCCTCTGGAATCGCTTCTTCTGCCTCTTCGATGAGTGCGCTTTGTTTATCAGTGCTTTCGCTTGATGAATTAATTACGGGAATCAAGCTAGAACCCGTTGCTTTTTTCCGGCTGGCCTCGGAACTCTCGCGCCTGGCTTCCGGCTCGGCCTCGCGCTCGCTCTACGGCGGTTTGGTTTCATGGGGGGAGAGCGCCAGCATTGAAAAGAGCAGCAATGCTTACGCCAGTGCCTTTGAGAGTTGCCATGAAGTTTTTCGTGACTATTGCGATTCAATTTTAATTGTTGATGATGGCGAAAAGTCAGTTTCAAGTCGCGCGGGACACGGACTGATGGAAACCCACCCTTTTAAAGAAGAGCGTTTTCAACTGGCAAGTGAGAATCTTAGCAACCTGGTTTTGGCGCTAAAGAGCGGCGATCTTGCCACTTTCATTGCGCTGGTGGAAGAAGAGGCCTTGATGCTTCATGCGCTGATGATGACTTCCAGACCTTCTTATATCCTGCTAAAGCCGCAAAGTTTGTGGCTGATTGATCAGATAAAATCGTTTCGCCTTAAAAATAATATTCCGGTTTGCTTTACTATTGATGCCGGCCCTAATATTCATCTTCTCTATCCCCAATCTTACCAAAGCACGGTGCGCGCCTGGATTGAAAGTGAGCTGGCCTCTGGACTGGTCGGTAAAATGTGGATTCATGACGAAGTGGGAGCGGGACCAATAAAATTAGAGGCGATCGAGTGAAAGACTTAATACCGGAAAAAAAATTCTATTCGAAAATTATTCTTTTCGGAGAATACAGCGTTATTCAAAACTCCATGGCCCTTTTGATTCCCTATTCTTTGTTTGAAGGGCAGCTTACTTTTCGCAGAGATAATACCACCGTTATCGATCCTGAACTCAAGGCCTTTTCACTCTATCTTAAGCAGCTTGATGATTCAGGCCAACTCAATTTTCAATTTGATCAAAGTTCTTTTGAATTTGATATTTCTCAAGGACTCTATTTCGATTCCACCATTCCTCAAGGTTATGGCGTGGGAAGTTCGGGGGCCCTGGCCGCTGCTATTTTTGATCGCTATGAACAAGAAAGTCATTCCAACCTGGATATCAAACGCTTAAAAGCGATCTTCGCCCAGATGGAATCGCATTTTCATGGTTCCAGTTCTGGAGTGGATCCGCTGATTAGTTATTTGAATTCGCCCATTCTGATTAAAAACAGAAATGAAATCGGGCCGGTTTCTATTCCTAAATTTAAAAAAGGAAAAGGCGGAATCTTTCTACTTAATACCAAACGCTCTCGAAAAACAGAACCTTTGGTTAATTTATTTTTAGAAAAATCTAGAAATGAAAGTTATTTCAACTTGTGTGAAGATGTTTTGAAGCCCATTACCAATCATTGCATTGATAATTTTTTGAATGTTAATATCGAATTGTTACTTAAAAACTTCAAATTGCTCTCTGCTTTTCAGCATGAACATTTCTCGCCGATGATTCCCAAACTCTATCGCGACGTCTGGAGTGAAGGCCTTTCTTCCAATGATTATTCGTTGAAGTTATGCGGGGCCGGAGGCGGTGGATTTCTAATGGGAATCACAGATGACTTCCAAAAAGTTAAACACGTTCTCGCGGCCCATGAATTAAGACTGCTTCTTAGTTTCTAGTTTCTGCCACTTTTTCTTTGAATTCAGATGGATTCATAAAATCAGAATCTTTGGTGTAGTCCTTGGAGTGCACAACTGCATTGAAGAGTTGTTTTTCAACTTCCAGATCTTCCTGATTCAGCGCTTGATTGATGCCGTAAAGACCGCGTTTGGCCTGCATACGGGCCACTGGTGCCTGGTTAAAGATATTGGTGAGAATAGAGCAGACGTCTTTATCAAATTCACACCATCCGCCCAGGGCCAGGAGACTGTCTTTGCCAAATTCCACGCCTGATAATAGCAGCGAACGAAGCACGTTTTGATTAAGGTAGGATTTTAAAAAAGAAAACATTCCACAAGTGGGAGTGAGGCCAGAGGCCAGATGATCAAAACAGAAAACAGCATCACTTTTAGCAATGCGAATATCGGCGGCCAGACTTAGTTCAAGACCTACACCCCGAGTTCCTTTTTTCATGTCGACCACTACTGTTTGGGAGAGACATAAGAGAGACTGAGCAATGGTTGAGACTTTGTTGAACTGTTTTTTTAATTTGTCTTCAGATAATGTTTTTAATTCCGCTGGATCAAATCCCTGGATGAAGTCTTCACCGAAACTGGTGATGAATAAACTCTGCACTTCTGTGTGAGTCGCGGCCCAGGCAAGGATAGATTCCAGTTCAAAAAGAGTTTCGGATGTCAGGAAGGTTTTGCGGAATTTGATTTCAAGGGATTTGGTTGGGATGAGAAGCGTAGTTGCGATTGTACTGTAGCTGAAAATCGGAACTCGTGTGAGTGCTTTCATAAAACCTTCCTTGGTTATCGAACACTGTGGAGGGAAAAAATCTTTTTTTCCCCTACAACCATTCTTTCAAATAATAAAAATGTATGTCAAAGGTGCATTTTGATTTTTTGCATAATTTTTTAAAAATTATGCAATTTAAAATAGAATCGAGAGGTTAGTGGTTTATCTTGAGAGACTTAGTCGGGTAAATTTAATCGAGATCGGTCTCAAAATCCACGCCGTATTTATCCTTCACGAAGGTAAGGTCTAGTTTGTTGCTGAGGAATTGATCGATCAGCGTTCTGCCAAGATCACTGGCCTTCCATTCGACACGTATATGATTCATGAAAAGTTCTTTTTCAGATCCCTCCGCTGGCATCAGGATATTTTTACAATTGGCGATGGGAGCTCCATGAAGATTACTCTGGAGCTGGTAGTAGTTCACGCAATTATAGGCGTAGATTGATTTAGTGTAGGAAAGTGGTGTGGGTTTAGAGACCCCTTCAATCATTACGGTTAAGTGAGGAAGACTCTGGCATTTATCATGATACTGGCGCGCAAGTCGCTGGCTTACTTTAGCGCCCCAACTATTGACCATAAAGATCAGTCCGAGATCACTTCGGCAATTGCCTTCGTCATCAAGGGCCAGATCGAGGACGGCCTTGAGTTCGCTGTCTTTAGAGTAGTGAGTGAGATAGACCGTTTTAAATATGCGGCGATGAGTATAGGTTTCCAAGTGACTCCAGACACCGCTGACTTCGCTGCCTTTTCCAATTTTTGAGCTGTAAATATCATCGGGGTTGTCACGTCCGGTTTTGAAGCCAGCGATAGCGACCACTAGATAGGATTTAGCTTTATCGGTGGGGTGGCCATAATCCTTGGCCGCGGCAATTGAAGTTAGGAGAGTGGACGCAATGAGGAGTAAAAAATATTTTTTCATAGAAGCGATTAATACAAGCTGGGGGCCAAGTGGAGGTATTTAATAGTGGAGAGTTAGGAGTTTTCCGATGACCAAAATTTGGTCAGATGACTATTCGAGAGTCGACAAAATCCTAACTGTAAACTAACTTGAGATAGAAGCGAGGAAACTGATAGATTCCGATAAATGCACTAAACTTGATTGGCGTTGCCGACCTTAATAGAGGAATGAATATGGAAATTCTTACTGGAACTCGCAGAGACTTTTTAAAATTTACCGGACGTGGAGCTGCTCTTTTATTGGCTGCTTCTTGTGCTTCTCCGCTGGAGCGTCTTTCATCTTCTAAAACTCGACTGGTTGAACTTTCACCAAGCATTGAGGATACCCTCAAGCTAGCTCCGGGTTTTAGTTCTAAAGTACTCATTAGTTGGGGCGATTCCATAAATATAACCGGCGATCAGTTTGGATTTAATAATGACTTTATTGCCTATGTGCCACTAAGCTCAACCGATGGTTTGATGTGGGTTAACCATGAGTATGTTCACCCTCTGTTTGTCAGTGGTCATATTATTGATGATAATTTCATTCGAAAAACGAAAGAACAAACCATTACTGAAATGAAAGCAGTCGGTGGTAGTATCATTCATATTAAAAAAATTAACGATGAGTGGATAGTTCTTAAAGATTCAATTTATAACCGACGCCTGGATGCTTTCACTAAAATCCCTTTTTCAAAAAACACTGAAGTCTACGGAGACCAGATTGCTGTCGGGACTCTGGCCAATTGTGCAGGCGGAGTAACTCCCTGGAATACATTCTTAACTTGTGAAGAGAATTATCAAAACTTTTTTGGTGAAGCCGTCTATGAAAAAGATGGAAGCCGAATTCATCAAAATGCCAAGTGGCAAATGGGGTGGGATATCCATTATTCTCATCCTCCTGAGCATTATGGATGGGTGGTTGAAATTAATCCAAAAAATGGGGAAGCTAAAAAGCTAGTCTCTCTTGGGCGCTTTTCTCATGAGGGAGCTTGCACCGCCAGAGCTCTCGACGGGCGTGTCGTTGTGTACATGGGGGATGACGCCAACGATGAATGCTTCTTTAAATTTATTTCAGACTCAAAAGACTCGCTGGATTCTGGAACGCTTTATGTGGCCAATCTTGAATCAGGGAAGTGGATAGCGCTAGATATAAAAAATCCTATGCTTAAAAATAAATTTAAAAATCAAACCGAGTTATTAATTCGTACCAGGGAAGCAGCTCATCTGGTGAACGGTACTAAACTTGATCGCCCGGAAGATTGTGAAATAGATCCGATTACAGGTCATATCTATCTCAATTGCACCAATAATGTCCCGGCCAACAGACCTTTTGGATCCATTCATAAATTTATTGAAAAAAATAATGATTATGGAAGTCTCGAATTTGAATCTTCCATTTTTATTTTTGGTGGTGAAAAATCCAAAATTAGCTGCCCTGATAATTTAGTATTTGATATAAAAGGAAACTTGTGGGTAACGACTGATATTTCTGAAGATGTAATAGGAAGTGAACGCTATAAAGTTTTTGGAAACAATGCCTTGTTTTATATTCCAATGAGCGGTGTGCATAAGGGATTGGCCTTCAGAGTAGTTCAGGCCCCAAATGATGCCGAACTTACTGGACCTTGTTTTAGTGATGACGGGCGCACTCTGTTTTTAAGCGTTCAGCACCCGGGGGCCAAAACATTGGATCTCAAGAAACTAACCAGCAACTGGCCAGATGGAGGAAGTCAAATTCCAAGACCGGCCGTTGTGGCAATTGCCATCCCTGATTTTCTCTAATTATGTAAAATCTACTTCGTATTCTTCTTGTCGTGTTCAGCTTCCAGAAATCGCTCCGCTCTGATCGCTGCCTGACAGCCTGATCCCGCGGCCGAAATCGCTTGGCGGTAATAAGGGTCTTGGACATCTCCACAGGCAAAAACGCCGGCCACTGATGTATCCGGGTGTTTTCCTACCGTGGTGATATAACCATGGTCATCAAGCGCCAGCTGACCTTTAAGGAATTTGGTATTTGGCTCGTGGCCAATACCTAAAAAGAATCCATCTGTTTTTCGATCAGTTGTAACTTGTGTTTTATTGTTGAAAACTTTCAGCCCGTGCACTCCAGAGTCATCGAAAAGAATTTCTTTGACTTCAGTGTTCCAGACCACTTCAATTTTTGGATTGTTAAAGGTTCGCTCTTGCATTGGTTTACTTGCTCTAAAGCTGTCTTTTCGGTGAACCAGGAAAACTTTTTCCGCAAAACGAGTAAGAAAGTTAGCTTCTTCAAGTGCAGTATCGCCACCACCGACAACGTGAACGATTTTATTGCGGTAGAAAAATCCGTCACAAGTGGCACAGGCCGATACGCCTTTACCGATTAATTGCATTTCGTTGGGGAGCCCCAGGTATTTGGCCGATGCTCCGGTTGAGATGATCAGCGTTTCTGCTAAAAATTCCTGGCCGTTTTCACAGATCACATGAAATGGACGTTTCGCGAGGTCTACACTTGCAACTTTGGTCGAAAGGAATTCTGTGCCAAAGCGCTTAACCTGGTTGCGCATATTAGTCATTAGATCCGGCCCCATCACCCCTTCCGGAAATCCTGGAAAGTTTTCAACGTCGGTGGTGGTGGTTAGTTGGCCGCCTGGCTCGTGTCCTTCAATGATGATGGGGTTGAGTCCAGCGCGAGAGGTATAAAGGGCCGCAGTGTAACCTGCAGGTCCAGAGCCAATAATGATAACTTGTTTAGTTTCCATATTAGTTATGCTTCCTTGAATAGGTAATCGTTTGAAAAAACGTTAGATTGATTTACTCGGTTAAAGCTTTAAAGGCAGCGTCGTCTTCTTCTTTGGCCTTAACTTTGACTTTGATTTCGATTGGGCGGTCGTCGTTTTCCGGGTGCATTTGGTAGTAAGCGCTCACCGTTGTTAATTCACCTGGGTGCTTTGCTTCGGCCGTCGTTTTAAAGGTCTCACCCGTAATGGTGCATTCATATTTATAGATTTTTTTAAGCTTTTTCTTGCTCATGGGAGTCCTCTTGGCTGAAATATTTTACCCCTTAGTTATAGTTAAAAAGATGCCGTGAAGCAAGGAATTCCCTTCTGTATGCATAGCGTATTCTCGTGATAAACTTTGTCTATTATGAAAATTCTTAACATCCTTGTATTGTTATGGGCCCTCGGGGCATTTAGTGATCAACTTTTCGCTGTTGGTCTCGATGAAGTGCTTTTAGAGGAAATGAGCAGTTCTGAAAAAAGTATCGTGATCGATCGCGGACTGCTGGAGAATTTCACCGAGGGAACTTACGCTAAATTTTTCGTGCAGACTGGGGATTTTAGGTTTCCCAAAATTTTCCTGGTGGCAGAAGGAAGATTGGTCAAAAGTTTTCCAAAAAAGTCCTATTGGTACTTGGCCCAGGTTCATCTGCCTAAATTGGTGCATACTGGCGCCCATCTTTTGGTGCTCACTTCCAACGATGTGAAAGTTGGCCGCAGTATGAAAGTGAAGCAGCGGCATGTAGTTTTATCGGGCGATCAATATAATTCGGTTGATGATTACTTAGAAAAAAATAGCAGGAATGTTCCCGACCGGCTGCTAAAAGACGCCAGCGCTTATGAAGAATCGGATGAGCTTTATCCTGGAAACAAACTGCCGGAAGCCGATTTGCAAATTGAAAGTTATGAACAAATGAAAAAAAAGGCAGGGATCAGACATAGTGATGAATACAACGACGAAAGCCAGGAGCGTTTTTTTGTCGGTAAAAGAGAAGTCAAAATTGCCGATCTTACCAATGCCGAAGACAAGAAACTTTTGGACTCCATTGCCAAAGGTTACGAAGAAAAAATCAATTCACAAAAATTTAGTTTAACTAATGGGCTCTATAAAGATCAGAAAAAAACCACCGCCATTCGCGATGTCAACGAACAGCTCACAGTGACCTCGGTCTACGACCGGGTTCGTGAAGATAAAAAGGCCCGCGAAATAATTGCCCCCGAGGCGACCGCCAAAATCCTGCGCGATGGCCCAGGGTGGTCGGAAGATATGGATGATGCAACTTTGCGCCGCTATTTTATCCGCACAGGTCTTGAGCATGAAGTGCGAAGACGGGAGTTAGTGATTAATGAACTCGACGGCAACGAAGTCATGCTTCATTACTCTGGCTCAATGAGTGATCACACTTCGCCCGATGATGAATCCTATCGCGGCCTGGGTTATACCCTTGGACTGGGATACGATTTGCATCTGTCACGGACTTCTAAAAATCTTAAGGATTGGTCGTTGCAATTTGTTCTGGAGATTGGTGTTTCCGATTATGATATCGGCGGCCAAAATGCCCGGGGTCAGGAAGGATCCTACGGGGCCTATCTCAATTATTATTTCGTCAATAACCCATTGACCCTTAATTCATTTATCTGGCTGGCGGGACTTGGGGTGAAGGCCGGTTCTATTTCAATGCAATCGACGACTCTATCAAAAGAGTATTCCTATCAAGCATTGACCATGCCGGCGATGCAGCTGATGACCAAATACAGATTCCGAAGCGGGGACCTGACCGAAGACACGGTGAATGTCGGGGCCAGTCTGAATGCGGGGGTGATGCTCGATGTGAAGCGTTTGTCAGTGCTTGATTCACTGGATGACGATATTAATGGAAAAATTTCGGTCAACGACTTAAGATATTTAGTAGGAATGAGTGTTTATTTTTAGGGGATGCGGAATGAAGATTCTTTTGGTGTTATCAACTTTTATCGCTTCTAGCGCTCTTTTTGCTCTAGAGATTGATGAAAAATTAACTCTTCGATTTTTGAAAGTTTCAAATTCTAAAAAAACAGTTCTGATTAATCGCGGAGCGGAAGACGCCCTGGCGCTCGGCGATCACGCCAAATTTTTTATTACTTCTGGAGTGATTGCTCGCGGTGTAGTGGAGAAAGTTTCTCCCTCCCGATCAATCTGGTCTTTATATCGGGTGGTTGATCCCGCTGAAATTACCGATGGAAAAGTTCTTAATTTAAAAATTGCCAGTCCAGTGAAAATTACAGTTGATCCCACTAAAAGCATGAAGGAAGAAGAAATTCCTGGCGGCACGGATTCCATGAGCATGTCGGATGGTGAGGCCGCGCCGGATACGGCGGTGAGCACTCCCGGCATCAGCAGTGAAGAAAAAGATGAACTCGAAGGCATGGGGCTGGAGGAGACTGAAAAACCAATTAAAAACGGCGCCAAAACTAAAAAAAGTACGTCTTCATCTTCATCTGCACCAGCAACTAGTGTGATGGAAGAAACTCCGGTTTATGGAACTAATACCAGTAAAAATTGGGAAGTGTGGGGAACTTTATACGTCAATTCACTTTCCGGGACAGTTGAAGATGGCCAGCAAACGGACGCTACTTCAACCGCCTCGACTGCTTCGGCCATTGATTTTTCGGCAGGTATAGAAAGATATTTTTTAACTTCTGATAGTTTTTTAAAAAATACATCCCTCGTCATTTTTGCTCACAAACGAACTCTTGAATCCGGTGACAGTATAAAACTCTCAACTGACTGGTTTGAATTTGGGGGCGGAGTTAATTATCATTTTTATAATTCTGCGGCAGCGGTCAATCGCCTGATTGCTTTTGCGGGAGTCAATGCAGGGGCGGGAAGTGCAGACATTAAGGAAACAGTCATCACTAACGGCGTTTCCACTGAGACCCCGGTTTCAGGTTCCAATAACTTTTTCTCCGCTGGTCTAGGCGCCAAATACGTTCTGAGTAATGGATTTGGAGTTAGAGGGCTGCTTGATTATTACAGCTCTAGCGAGACATATGATTTCGGTGAAGGCCAAACCATCAAGCGTACACTATCCGGTCCTCGTGTTCTTTTTGGGGTTTCCTATCGCTTTTGAAGGCACTAGATAAAATTGCAAATTTCATCTTTTGAAATGAGCAAATACTTTTTGAGATCATCTAAGTGCTGTAAAAAAAACTGATCAAAATCGATGCCCGGGGCCCTAAGCTTCCAAATCTTGCGGTTGGGAATAGACAATCTTCTTACCACCAGATCTTGGAATGTTTTTGGTGCTTCCGTTTGGCAAATTTGAATGAGCTCTTCTATGCTCGGAACTTTCCAGTCAAATGGCATAATAACTGAATGCTGGCGCAGAGGTCTGAGGGTATAATCTTGATTATAGCTTGTGCCATACTTGTGACAAATATCGCGGGTAATATCTCTGCCCATCACTCTAAAGGTTGTGTATTTTCCGCCGGCGATGACATAGGTATCGCTCAATGGTTGAAATATTTTATGCACCCGGGAGGTTTTTCCACGGCCAGCATCGTTATCTTCTTTCACCAATGGCCTGATGCCGGCAAAACTTCCAAGTATGTGATGGTGTTGCAAACCAAGTTTGGGGAAATAATCATTGAGGGCCGAAAGGAGATAATTGATTTCGGACTGGCTTGGCACCACATCAAAATAATCGCCGTTGTAAGCAACCTCGGTTGTTCCAACTAAAATTTGATCCCCATGAGGAATGACAAAAATGACACGGTCATCATTGGTGGTCATGACGATGGGGTAATCGAGCGGTAAATCTTTATAAGAAATCCAAAGGTGCGAGCCCTTCGAAGGCAGCAGGACATTCTGCCAGTGGTACATTGGGACCGTGCTTAAAAAGCGATCGGTGAATGGGCCAAGAGCATAAATCACTTGCTCGCACGTTACGCTATAGGCTTCATTGGTTAAAAGGTTTTTACAGTGAACAATATTTTTACCGTGAACCTTAGTGACGGTTGTTACTTCAGTGTAGTTTCTGGCGTGAGCACATTTTTCCTTGAGCGCATCGTAGATAACTTCCAACGTTATTTTAGCATCGTCCATAATACCATCATAATAAACTCCGGCACCGGAGAGTCCGTTTGTTTTCAAATCAGGGATGGTAGACAAAACTTCCTGAGGGGACTTAATGCTATGAGGAGTATTTTCAAAACTAGATAAAAAATCGTAGAGAAACATTCCCAAACTGATCATCCAGAGGGGACGTTTGGCATCTTTAAAAACCGGAAGATAAAAAGGAACTTCCCGGGTGAGATGAGGGGCGAGCTTAAGCCACAAATTTTTTTCGTGAAGGGCCTCAAACACCAATTCAAAATCCATGTTCTCCAGGTAGCGAATGCCACCGTGGAGCATTTTTGAACTGCGTTCGCTGGTTTGGGAGGAGAAATCTTTCTTTTCAATTAAAAGTGTCTCTACACCATGAAGGGCCAGGTCGCGGAAAATTCCCGCTCCTACAATTCCTCCACCAATCACGACTGCTTTATAATGTTGTGGCTTCATTCTTTACTCGAGGCGGACAACGGCGAGGGTCGCGCTGCAGGTTAATTGGTAGCAATTGCTTCCCTTCTCCGATTTTTGAAAAGGTAGTGAGGTCAATTGGTAATTTAAACCAAGAAGTGCATTGGCCTTCTCTTTGATTGCTTTCACTTTTAATTGGTCGCACAGGTCGGTAAAAAGCAGTTCAAAAGAATTTTGATAATCCTTAAAGGCCCGTTCACTGCTGACGACTTCTTCTGTTTCATATTGATGAAGTTCGGTGTGGGCCCTTTGAGTTTTTTGAACGAACTTTAATCGCTCTAATTCCTCTTCATCGACAATGGCAAAACTGGTTTGAACACCAATATATTTTTTGATGATATGGCCTTCTAAAGTTGCAGTTGTGCTGACAATGATTTCTTTGCTGGGAGTGTCTTCTTCGTCTTTTTTAAATTGTTCTATTTTATTTTGGCGAAGACTGTCTTTTTTCATTAAACCGCGTGGATTAACTTCTCCCGATTTGGAAGGATGAACTTCATCCGATAAACCAACTTCCAGATCGAGATCGAAGCGGCGAAGTTTATGGGCGAGGATGATGGCGCTGTATTCACTGATTTGAGGAATCAGGAGCGAGCCTAGCTCCAGTGCCTTTTGAGTTTCCTGTGTATTTTGATCTGTGACTAAACCGAATTCTCGTAACATGATGAGAATGTCTTCGGCATCACTTTCATATTTTAAATGGCGAATAATAATCGAAAAGGGAGGATTGCCGCCGCCTTCAATCTGACCGTAGGAAAAATTTTGCGCGAAGTTTTGAACTTCTTCGAATTTTTCGGGCGAACTGACAGGGGGAGTGTAGCGTGGTTGTTCTTCTCTTGCTTCAAAGGCCTCGGGTTCTTCTGTTTCTTCTTCTGCTATTTGGTCTGCAATTTCTTCGTCTGCTGTTTCGGGAACACTATCCCAAGTGCTGTCAGTAGCATCGTCGGATAGTTCAAAAGGCGAATCATCCAAAGTGTCGCTATCCTCTGGCGAATCAAAGGAAGAGCTCTCAAAAGAAATTTCTTGATCAGGTTCCCCGAAACTTATCTCGGAAAGCTCTGCTTCAGCTTCAGTGCCAAAGTCTTCTTCTGCAGTTTCAGGAAGGGCCGGGGGAAGATCGTCCGCTTCGGTCTCTAGATCCTGGAGTTCATTTAGGTCCAATCCGCTAGCGAGATCAGTGGATGTCCCGCTAGCTTTCGCTTTGTTGAAATCGCCAAAGATATCTTCGAGCTCGGGATCTTCTTCGTGCATAAACTCAGAAAGATCCTCGATTCGAGTCAAATCGTGGCGTGAATCATCATCGTCATTGTTCCCATTGGTCATTAAGCGTCCACTCCGTGACATTGTTTGTACTTTTTCCCAGATCCGCAAGGACAAGCATCATTACGTCCAACTTTTGAGGCACCCCGTTTGATCGCCGCCTGGATGACCTGGGCCTCTTCTTTTTTAGTTTCAGCTTCCAGTAGTCTTTTGTGGGCCTCAAGTTGTGCTTCTAATTCTTCCTGGTGGCGTTTTTGAAGTTCATCAATTTCTTCTTTGGTATACAGTCTTACCGTGAAGAGGTTGGTTACGATTGATTTCTTAACCGAATCTTTCATGGTTCCAAAAAGATTAAACGATTCTTTTTTGTATTCAGTCAGTGGGTCTTTCTGAGCGTAAGCGCGAAGATTGATCCCTTCTTTAATATGATCCATTTGAAGCAGGTGATCTTTCCAATGCTGATCAAACGCCGAAAGAAGTATTTCGCGAAGGGCGTATTTTACTTGTTCGGCTTCATAGGCAGCAAATTTCTGCTCAAGAATTTTTTTGGCCACTTCACCAAAGTAATGCTCAATTTCTCCGTCGTAAGACTTGTAGCACTCTTCTTTGGTCATTTGGTGATCAGTATTGAATGCGTGTTGGAAACCCGCGCTCATTTCTGTCCAATCCCAAGAATCCAGAGGTGCTTTTTTCTCCGGACGATAGACGTTTAGTAAGTCGATTGCTACGTCTTCGATCATTTCGTTAACAAAACCAGCGTTGTCCGCATCGTTTAAAATATCGCGGCGGATTTTATAGATGATACGTCTTTGTTCGTTCATGACGTTATCGTATTCAAGTAAATGTTTTCTGATATCAAAGTTATGGGCTTCAACTTTTTTCTGAGCTTTAGCAATAGCGTTGGAAATCATTTTGTGTTCGATTGGCTCGTCATCTTTCATCCCAAGAGTGTTCATTAGTCCCGAAATTTTATCGGAACCAAAAATTCTCATCAGGTCATCTTCCAGCGATAAGAAAAATTTAGAATTCCCTGGATCTCCCTGACGACCAGAACGACCGCGTAGCTGATTGTCGATACGTCGAGATTCGTGGCGTTCAGTTCCAAGAATATAAAGACCACCGGCCTCTTTGGTTTCTTCGGTCAGCTTGATATCTGTCCCACGACCGGCCATGTTGGTGGCGATAGTGACGGCGCCTTTTTGACCCGCATTTTTAATGATCTCTGCTTCTCTCTCATGTTGTTTTGCGTTTAAAACTTCATGAGGAATGCCAGCTTTTTTTAATTCAATCGATAAAAGCTCAGAGGTTTCAATGGCGATAGTTCCCACCAAAACGGGCTGGCCTTTGGCATGGAGTTTCTGGATTAGTTCCACTACCGCTTTGTATTTTGCTGCACGATTTTTGTAGATAATATCGGCCTCATCCATTCTTCTCATTGGAAGATTGGTCGGAATGACCACGACATCCAAATGATATATCTTCATAAATTCTTCGGCCTCAGTATCGGCCGTCCCGGTCATCCCCGAGAGTTTTTTATAAAGTTTGAAGTAATTTTGGAAGGTAATTGAGGCCAGGGTTTGGTTTTCAGATTTAATCTTCACGCCTTCTTTTGCTTCAACTGATTGGTGAAGCCCGTCAGACCAGCGCGAGCCTTCTTTCAAGCGGCCGGTAAATTCGTCGACGATAATGATTTGTCCGTCGCGGTTGACGTAATCCACATCGATTTTAAAAAGGGAGTGCGCCTTTAAGGCCTGATTCAAATGGTGGAGCAGGTTAGAGTGTTCAATATTAAAAAGGTTTTCAATCTGAGTGAGTTCCTGAACCTTAACGATACCATCGTCGGTGAACATGGCGGTACGGGCCTTCTCGTCAATTGTATAGTGAACATTTTTTTCCAGTTTTGGAATAATGTCGTTAGCGACGTAGTAAAGTGAAGCGTCGCCTTCGCTTGGTCCCGAGATTAAAAGCGGAGTTCTGGCCTCATCGATCAAAATGGAATCGACTTCATCCACAATACAAAAGTGGTGATCGCGTTGGACGTATTCTTCAAGCGAAAATTTCATATTGTCGCGAAGGTAGTCAAAAGCAAATTCGTTATTGGTTCCATAAGTGATGTCGCATTTATAGGCGACTTGTCTTTCTTCGTCAGAAATTTGTGAAAGGATGACTCCAACACTTAAACCAAGCCAGTTGTAGAGCACACCCATTTCCTGAGCGTCGCGTTTGGCGAGGTAGTCGTTGACGGTGACAACGTGGGCCCCTTTTCCTTCCAATGCAATTAAATAAAGGGGAAGAGTCGCGGTAAGGGTCTTACCTTCACCGGTTTTCATTTCAGAGATGGAGCCGTTGTAAAGCGCCACACCACCCATTAGCTGCACATCAAAATGTCTCATTCCCATTACGCGTCTTGATGCTTCTCTGATCGTGGCAAAAGCTTCAGGTAATAATTGAAGGGAAGCAACTCCCTTGGCCAATTGCTCTTTTAACTTTGGAGTTTGGGCCTTGAGCTCGTCATCGGTCATTTTTTGCATTTTTGCTTCAAGTTCATTGATCTGATCGACGAAAGGTCTAAGTTTTTTTAAATCGCGGTCGTACTTAGTACCAAAAATAAGTTTTAGTGGGTTCATTACAAATAGCTCCTGAATATCGATTTCTTTCTAATTAAAAAATTCTTTAAATCTTAATTTAAAACGTAATAAAGGGGGTCAACGGGAGTTCCGTTGACACGGACCTCGTAGTGGACATGCGGTCCTGTCGAGTAACCTGTGTTACCAACGGTTGCGATTTTATCTCCACGGCTGATTTTTTGCCCTTTTTTAACTGATAGTGTAGAAGCGTGTCCGAAAATTGTTTCAACTCCGTAGCCATGATCGATCTGCACAAAATTTCCAAATCCAGGTTTGGCGCCTGAAAAAGTAATAACTCCGTCTGCCGGAGAAACGATCGCTGTGCCAGTAGGCGCCCCGATATCCAGACCTTCATGCATTTTTATTCTTCCGGCGTAGGGACTCATGCGCGGACCGTAGTTGGAAGTCAGGTGGCCATTGGCAGGCATTAGAGTTGGAGTGGAACGAAGAAAAGATTCTTTGTCTAATAAGTGCTGATCGAGTTCGTGGACATGAACTTCAACCTCTTTGAGGTAAGAGACAACCACATCGTATTTGAAGTCAAACTCCGCGTAGAGCGGGGCCATGGATAAACTTTGGCGAGTGAGGAAAGACCATTCCCGGGTTAAATTTCCGCCATTACCAGTCCCGAAAGAATTGGCAATTTTTTCTTCGTATAATTTTTTTGTATCCTGAAATTTTTTGTCTTCTTCAAACTGCGCCAATTTTTCTGAAGCTTTTTTAGGTTGGGATTTAAAGATTAAAATTTTTGAACCGGGAGAATAATCGCGGTCTGGTTCGGCCAGGGCATTGGCCTGAACCTTGGAAGGCAGGAGTGAATTGCTACTGGAGCCGGCATCCACCGTAGTGGCGGAAATAGCTTCCAATCCGGTAATGGCGCGAAGTTTTCTTTCGAAAACATTTATGCGTTCCAAGTCTTCAGTGATGGAATTGAGTTTCATTTGAAAGAGTTGAACTTGTTCTTTGAGTTGGCGGTTTTCGGCCAGTAAATGTTTGTTCTCGTAAACCTGACTTAGTACATTCCAGTAGTCGTAAGTGAGAATTCCCAAAAGAATGACAAAAGTGACAAATAAAAAAATTAAACTTTTAAATAATATACGAGGGATCTTAATCGATCTGACATCTTTATTTTTTTCGGGAATGATCATTAAAGTATAATAGCGATCCAAAAGAATTCTCCAGAAAAATCATTTGCAAATAGAACGTTTGTCTATGCTAAATTGTAGTTTTTAAGGGGAGTCATGGCAATACTTTATTGAGCGATGACAAGTATTGCCGTGATATTATCCTGTCCGCCGTTCTCGTTGGCCTGGTCGATCAAGGCCTGGATGACTAAATCGGCCGATTTCTGAGTGGCCGTTGCCGGATCGGGGATGTGTTTATTGATGAGATAAAGAATGTCTTCATCGCTCACTTTTCCGTGAAGCCCATCCGAGCAGCATAGGAAAATATCGTTCTTATTCACTTTATAAACAAAGACGTCTACTTCCACGTCGTCGTCGAATCCTACTGTGCGCACCAAGACATTTTTTTGGGGATCGAGCGCCGCCTGTTCCCGATCGTAGATGCCGTAATTTAATTTTTCCTGGACTAAAGAGTGATCGCGAGAAAGTTGATAGATTTTCTTTTGGTTGACCAGGTAGGCCCTAGAGTCTCCGACGTTTCCGACATAGAGATTTTGGCCCTTGAAAAAAAAGCTGACAATAGTGGTCCCCATTCCAACCAAGTCGGTATGAGATTCCCCAAAATCTTTAATGCTGCGGTTTGATTCTTTGATCGAGCCCGAAAGTAACAGCACAGGTTCCATGGATAAATTATTTTGGACATAGTCAGGCAGGACTTTAACTGCCATCTGCGAAGCGATATCCCCGCCGTTATGTCCACCCATCCCATCGGCCACCACGAAGAGTTTGTTTTCCATACTTATATGGAAGGAGTCTTGGTTGGTTTTTCTTTTGCGGCCAATGTTGGTATTGCCTGAGGCAATCAGTCCCATATTTGTGTCCTGAGCAGTTTTAAGATCTAAAGGTATTTTTCTATTCTCGAGGCCTCATAGATTTTTGTCAACTACACTTTATAAAAACAAATAAAACAAATAAAGCCGAGTCCTTTGCTCCGGTTTATAATTTTAGGAAATAATATTTTTCTATGCCATAATTAGGATTGAAAATGACTTTAAATAGTTAGGGGGAATTCGATGTCGAAATTAGATATTAATAAATTCATGGATGAGAATTATAAAATTTCAGATTTTTCTCATCTTCACTGGACCGGAACATTTCAGGAATACTTGGATTTAATTACTGCAAATCCTCGCATTACCAGAAACGCCTTTCAGCGCGTACACGATATGATTATGACTTACGGTATGACTAATTATACCGAATATAAAAAAGAAGTTGTTCGCTACCATTTCTTTGATGATCCTATCGCCAATGGAAAAGATGCCGTTTTTGGGATCGATGTCCATTTAATGAAACTGGTTAATTTTTTCAAATCAGCGGCCGCAGGCTATGGAACAGAAAAACGGGTTCTGCTTTTACACGGACCGGTTGGATCAGCAAAATCGTCGATTTCGCGCATGATTAAAAAAGGATTAGAGCACTATTCTAAAACTGATCAAGGGGCCCTTTATACTTTTGAGTGGTATGACGATCATGAATCAGACATTTTAGGGGGACAAAAAGTTTTCCCAAGTCCAATGCATGAAGAACCACTAAAATTGCTTCCAGTTGATGTGAGAAAGGCCTTCCTGGACGAAATCAACAAAGGCAAAAAAGACGGCTACAAAGTCAATATCAAGGCGGAAGTTTGTCCGGCCGATCGTTATATTCTTGGTGCTTATTTAAAAAAATATAATGGCGATTGGAAAAAAGTTTTAGGTCACGTGCGGGTGAAGAGACTTCTTCTTTCCGAAAAAGACAGGATCGGGATAGGCACGTTCCAGCCTAAAGACGAGAAGAACCAGGATTCGACCGAGTTAACTGGAGATATCAACTATCGAAAAATCGCTCAATACGGATCGGATTCAGATCCGCGCGCTTTCAATTTTGATGGGGAGTTTAACATCGCCAATCGTGGGATCGTTGAGTTCATCGAGATGCTGAAACTAGACGTAGCGTTTTTGTACGATCTGCTTGGTGCTTCTCAAGAGCAATCAATTAAACCTAAAAAATTCGCTCAAACCGATATTGATGAAGTTATCTTAGGCCATACTAACGAGCCTGAATTTAGAAAACTTCAATCCAACGAGTTCATGGAAGCTCTTCGCGATAGAACGGTGAAGATCGACGTGCCGTACATTACTCGTCTGGATCAGGAAGTAAAAATTTATCAAAAAGATTTTAACGCTGAAAAAATTCCTCACGTCCATATTGCTCCTCACACCATTGAGATGGCGGCCACCTGGTCAATTCTAACTAGATTGGAAGAGCCAAAAAAATCTGACCTGACCAAGTTGCAAAAATTAAAACTTTATAACGGGAAAACTCTTCCTGGTTATAACGAAGACAATGTTAAGGAACTCCGAAAAGAAGCGATCAGAGAAGGTCTGGAAGGAATTTCTCCACGTTATATTCAGGATAAACTTTCAAACTCACTGGTAAAACACGGCCAGGTTGGATGTTTAAATCCGTTTATGGTTTTTAATGAACTGGAATCGGGATTAAAGCATCACGGTCTGATTAACAGCCCTGAGCAGCTTGATCACTATAAAGAAATGTTGGCGATCGCTCGTCAGGAATATGAAGATATCGTCAAAAATGATGTGCAAAAAGCGATCTCAGTTGATGAGTCAGCGATTCAAACATTGTGCGCAAACTATATCGACAACGTTAAGGCCTATACTCAAAAAGAAAAAATCAGAAATAAATATTCTAATAAATTAGAAGATGCTGATGAAAGATTTATGAGAAGTATCGAAGAGAAAATCGATATTCCTGAGTCGCGTAAAGATGATTTCAGAAGAGAAATCATGAACTATATCGGTGCACTGGCGATCGAAGGAAAAGTTTTTGATTATAAAATGAATGAAAGACTTCACAGAGCGCTTGAGTTGAAACTTTTTGAAGATCAAAAAGATTCGATTAAGCTAACAACCATTATTTCTAAAGTTGTCGATAAAGAAACTCAAGAGAAAATTGACGTTGTTAAGTCTCGCTTAATTAAAAATCACGGTTATTGTGAAATTTGTGCAACTGATGCACTTAATTTCGTGGCCTCGATTTTTGCTAAAGGCGACTCAGCTAAGTCATAGTGAACGTCTTAATAAGGGTAGGGAATGGATCATCCAATAAAAAGAGACCACGCTCGTTTTAGAAAGATCGTTAAAGGTCGCATAAGAGATAATCTTCGCAAATACGTTTCAAAAGGTGAAATGCCGTCTCCCAAAGGAGATGGCACCTTTAAAATCCCGATGCCTTCGATCGATACTCCTCGTTTTAAATTTGGAGACAAAAACCAAGGCGGAATGGGACAGGGTAATGGAGAGGCAGGCGATCCGGTCGATGGCCAAGAGGGCGAAGGCCCAGGGCAAGGAAAAGAAGTCGGGAACTCTGCCGGAAATAAAGAGCTGGAAGTTGATCTTACTCTCGATGAACTCGCCAGCATTTTAGGAGAAGAGCTTGCTCTTCCTCGCATTGAACCCAAGGGCAAAAAGGCCATGCCATCGGTGACTAATAAGTACACCTCCATCGGTATGACCGGTCCCAATTCATTAAAACATTTTAAACGCACTTATAGAGAAGCGATGAAGCGCCAAATCGCTTCGGGCTCCTACGATTTCCTGGACCCAAGAGTTATTCCCATTAAACGCGATTTTCGCTACCGCGCCAGTGACGCCAAAGTTGAATTTGAAAATTCAGCGGTAGTGATCTACATGATGGACGTGTCTGGATCAATGGGGGACGAGCAAAAAGAAATTGTCCGCACCGAGAGTTTTTGGATTAATTTGTGGCTTAAAAGTCAGTACAAAGATATTGAAGTTCGCTACATCATCCACGATGCCACTGCCAAAGAAGTAGACGCTGAAACATTTTTTAAAACGCGCGAGAGCGGTGGAACACTGATCTCCAGTGCCCTTAAGCTTTGCCGAGAGATCATTCAGGCCGATTACGACCCGAGCGAGTGGAATATTTATCCTTTTCATTTCTCAGATGGGGATAACTGGTCGGCAGACGACACAAAGCTTTGCCTGGAAATACTGGATCAGGATCTACTTCCCGCTTCCAATGTTTTTTGTTATGGGCAAGTTGAATCGCGCTACGGTTCAGGACAGTTTTACAAAGATCTGGTTTCAAGATACGGGGAAGATGATGAAAAAGTCATACTCTCAAAAATAAAAAATAAAGATGCAATCCTAGATTCAATCAAAGATTTTTTAGGGAAAGGAAAATAGGCATGACCGCTAGAACAAAACCACTAGAAGGCGAGCTTCTTAGAATTCGTGATGAAATTCATGGGTACGCGCTGGAATTTGGACTGGACTTTCACCCTGTAAGATTTGAAGTCTGCGATTATGACACGATTAATATTCTTGCCGCTCAGGGAGGCTTTCCTAATCGTTATCCCCACTGGCGCTTTGGGATGGATTACGATCAGCTCTCTAAAGGCTATGCCTATGGTCTGCAAAAAATTTACGAAATGGTGATCAACACCAACCCTTGTTACGCTTATCTGCTCAACGCCAACCATATTGTCGATCAAAAAATCGTTATGGCCCACGTTTACGGGCACGCTGATTTTTTTAAAAACAATGCATGGTTTTCAACAACCGACAGAAACATGATGGCCGTGATGGCCAATCATGGAACAAAAATCCGTCGTTACATGGAGCGCTTTGGCCAAAATAAAGTTGAAGAATTCATCGATCGGGTTCTCTCGATTGAAAACCTAATTGATGTAGGTGTTCTTTTTGAAACTCAGGAATTAACACGTCAGCGAGATGAGCGCATGAAAAGCGCCGCTGAAGATATAGCCAACGAAGCTGACGAGCGCTCAAGTGCCCTGAAATCTTTTATGAGAGTCAAAGAAAGAACTGGCAAGATGAATGAGCCAATTGCTCCTGAGCAATTGGACTTAAGAGACAAAAAAATTAATTCTCCTCGCGACGTCATGTTTTACCTGCTGGAAAATGCCCCGCTGGAAGAATGGGAATCCGATATTCTTGGCATTCTGCGCGATGAAGCTTACTACTTCCTTCCTCAGCGCCTGACTAAAATTATGAACGAAGGATGGGCCAGTTACTGGCATTCGCATATCATGACCAACAGAGCGCTTAAGGCCTCTGAAATCATCGATTACGCCGATCACCACGCCGGTGTTATGGCGATGAGCAAACAAAACATCAATCCTTATAAAATAGGAATTGAACTCTACCGCGACATTGAATACCGCTGGAACACCGGCCGCTTCGGTAAAGAGTATAACGACTGTGAAGACATGGTTCAAAAGCACAGTTGGAATAAAGAGCTAGGATTAGGACGCCAAAAAATATTTGATGTTCGTAAAACGCACAATGATGTCAGCTTCATTGACGAATTTTTCACGCCCGAATTCTGCGAACGTCAGCAGCTATTTACTTATAAATACAATCCCCGCACCGGTCGTAGTGAAATTGAAACACGCGATTTTGTAGAGATTAAAAATAAGCTTCTCAATCAGCTCTCAAACTTTGGTTCACCGGTGATTGAAGTTGAAAGCGGAAACTACCAGAATCGCGGCGAGCTTCTTCTGCGCCACGTTCACCGCGGAGTGGATTTGGATTTTGGTTATGCCTCGGACACTCTTCGTAATCTCTATGCCCTTTGGAAACGTCCGGTGAATATTACCAGCCGTCAGGAAGAGCAAAATATTACTTTGAGTTTTGACGGCAAAGAGTTTAAGCAGACGAAGTAATCTAAAATATCACAAATTCCACATGTACCTACCCCTGACAAGCGCCTCAAGGAAAGGTGGTGACATTTTTAAAATAACTACTTGCTGTGGTGTGTACTTTTTGTCACAATTTTATAGAAACTTTTTATCCATTTTATATTTCTGAATAAGGATCTCATGAAAGCTAGAATCAATTTTTTGGTCTCTTTTCTTTTGTTCTCCTCCGTGGCCATGGCCAATTCAGAGAGCGGCGTGCTGATTGCCGAAGTCATTAAATTGCGCGGAGAAATCACTCAGCTTTCTCCTGGGGCCAGACTGGCAAGGAAAGTTAATCTCGGTGACAAGTTTGTGGAAGACACATCAATCGTTACCGGTCCAAAAAGTTTTATTAAAATTAAGCTCATTGATAATTCTGAACTTAATGTTGGTCCAGAGAGTAAAGTTGTTATCACTGAAATGAAAAAAGATTCCGTGGGTATTATTTCATTGCTAAAAGGACGAATCAGAACTGAAGTTCAAAAAGACGCCAAAGACCCTGAGGCCAATAAATTTTTTGTTAAAACCAGAACTGCGGCCCTTGGGGTTCGCGGAACTGAGTTCCAGACCATTTACAATCCGGACAATAAAATGACTTCGCTTCTCACCTACAAGGGAGAAGTGGCGATGGCCAAAGTCGATGAAAAAACTTTCGCCCGCCTGGAAAATGCTCCTTCAGTCGAAGTAGTGCGTGATGAGGTGACCAAGGAGCCGGAAATTGTAGAGACTCCTGCTAAAAAATTAGATGAGCACGAAGAACTCAATAAGATTTTAAAAAATAAATCAGCGGTAATTGTACCACCAGGCCAAAGTTCTTTTTCTTCTGATTCTTTAAAGAAAACCTCTCTGCCGGTTAAAATCTCTCCTGTTCAGCTGGACGCTTTATATAAAAATGAAGACTTCAATGAAAAAAGCGAGAGCAATTTAAAATTGCAATCCGCAGTCGATGCCATCAATTACAAACCAATCCTAAAGTCCGCTGCTCAAAGTGCACCGGCCGAAGGTTTTTATAATGCCAAAACAGGGGACTTTGCACCTAAGTCAGGTGGATTCATCGATCTGAATACCGGCCTCTATGTTGCTCCCAGCGTAGATTCAAAGCTTGACGCTAAAAGTGGGGTCTACGTGGCTAACCAAATTGGAGACATCGACGCGGATACTGGCCAGTATGTCGCTCCCAAAGGATTAGTGCTGGATGCAAACAAGGGATTTATTCTGGTCGATGACCAAACTAAGACTGAATTAAAACCGGAACTTTTGGCGATGAGAGAGGATCTTAATAAAAATATTGCCAAGGATATTGTAGTGGGAGCTTCGCAGGAAGACGCCCCAGAGACATTTAACATCAATGAAAAATTCATACGCGATCGGATCTCTTTTTCTCTCTGGTCGATGAATCAAACATTAAAAGCAAATGAAAATTCAACTACCGACCCTTATCTGGAAGTAGATTCTTTGAATGCAGTTCGTTTAGGTTTTGAATGGCGAATGTCTTCCGTTAATCGTTTTGCCCCGGTGGTTGGCATTGATTACGGCATCGTCGATTACAAAGATAAATCGCTAAAAGGAATCTCACAGGATTCTAAAAAATTACTAGGCCTTTCCTTTGGTTTCCAGTACGCACTTTCCAAAAGCTTCAACCTCTATTCCAAATTTGGACTTCACCAGGATCATCAGTTGGATCAGACCGCAGACGGTATGACTCGTACTTACGATCTGAAAAAAATTGTTTTAACCAGATTGGGACTTGGGGTCAATGCCGAGTTTTGGAGAAAACGTAAATTCTCGCTGGACGCCAGTCTCGGCGGATTTGTTACCTTTAGAAAACGCATCAACAATCTGGTGATCAACGAAGGGGGCGGAGTGCAATTTGAAGTGCTTCCCAAGTATGCACTGTCTGAAAAAAAATGGATTGGGCTAGGGATTAAAGTTGAAAATCAGGCCCAGAAAGTAGGCGGCACAGTACGGACCAATAGTCTACGCCGAGACACCGGTGGTCTGGAGCTGAAATACATCTCAGACTTTTAATTGCCCTGGAACTGTAGCAGCTGGATGCCGGCCCCGTCGAGTTCTTCGATATCTCTTTGATCGACAGTGATGGACTCCTTGAGCGGAGTCAGAACCTTTTTTTCTTTGAGCGATTCAAGCGTCATGTCTTTATCGGTGAATATTTCTTCATCGCGCTTGATGGTCTTTCCTAAATTTTCCCATTCAATAAACTGCAAAGAAATCCAGCAGCTGATCCCATCAAAATTTCGGCAGGCCGCTTCGGTTGATTCTTCGATTTTTCTTCGATCGAATTTTTTATCACCAGCTCCCATCACCAGCGAGACATAGCTGTCCATGATGTTCACTTCAAATGGTGGTTCATTTTGAAAATCAATTTTGAGCAGTGTCAGTTCTCTTTGGGCGGTGGCAAAATCTTTGGCGCGAATAAGGAAGGCGATTCGGAGGGCGCGGATGTTGCGGGGATCAAGGCCCTTGTTGGAACTGTTTTCCAGCATGGCAAGCCCGTCAGTCCATTGGGACAAGATCCAGGCCAGCGGAATGGCGCGCTCTAGCGAATTATTGGAATCCTGCTTTTTTTGCAAAGCAAGTCGGAAATGACCAAAGGCCAATTCGTATTCTTTATTTTGAAGATTGATATTTCCTTTGATGTTTTCGGCATTGGCCGAGTCGATATCATCCACGAAGGCCAGGGCCTTTTGAATGTCATCCGCTCGCCCGGTACGCAAATACATAAAGGCCACAATTTCGCGCAGGCGTTTTGATTGATAAGAACTCTCAGGGAGCAAAGAAATTAAACTCAAGAGGCTTTTTTCTTTATTGAGGTAAAGACCGGTCTTGAGCCACAGTCTCGACATTTCGTCATCGGAAAGAGTGTATTCCACATCGGTGATTAGATTTTTTTTCACCCCTTCGGAGTCCTGCAGTTTTAATTTGACCATCGTATCCAGCCAGAACTGGTCGTTCTTAGATGCTTTGGAAGTGTAGAACATGCATGATTGTTTTTCTTTTTTAAGCAGCTCGAGATTGTTGAGGGCCATATAATTGATCAGTTTTAACAGACAGGTTTGGGAAAACAGAGCGATGTTGCCAAAACGTTTGTCGCTTAAATGCGCCAGTGATTGTTCGAAGTTTCCTTCCAGGAAAGCGATAATCGCCAGGTAGCGTTTTTTGATAGTGAACACCCGGCTGCTGCGATCATCAATGCGATTGAGATAGAATTTGGCCATTTGTAAATCGCCATTGATAAATTTAAACTTGGCGCGCAGTAGACTGTCGAGGTCCACACCTCGGGCGAAAGTTTCATCCTGCAGTTCGGCCTCTAAAAAAGCGGCCTCTTTGAACTCGTCATCTTCCAGCCAAATTTCTTTCAGCCGGGCATCGGATGCCATCGCTTGAGGCATTGCTAAAAGACTTAGCAATAAGCTCAGGAATAAAAGGACTATTCTTGGATACATATTAGGATACATATTCATTTTTTCGGATATTAATCCGATAACTTGAATATGTTTCAACGATTTACTCAACTCATCCTTATTTTTATTTTAAGCCTGATTTCTTCTGAGCTCTGGGCCCTTGCACCAATTGAGAGCTTGGTCTTGGGCAATTTTTCAGAAAACTACTCTGAAAATATCAGCGATCCACTCAATTATGTTTTTACCCGCGATCGCTCGCTGCAGAAGTCGGACAAAGGTTATAAGCGTGAACTCGCACTTTATCGTGGTTTTTATGAAGAAGGGAAAAACACGATTAACTACTGTAAAAGTAATCGCGAAATCCATTACGCCATCGAATGGCAGAAAGTTCAAGTGATGCGCTCACTGCTGTCAGAAATCCAATACATCGGTCTGGACATTACCACCAGGGCCATTCCCCAGTATGCCAAGGCGCTGGAATTTAGCAGAGAGGAATATGTTAATCTGGTTGATGGATTAGTTGGGAATTTTTGTTCGGCCAATCTTTCCGTCATTAGTAAAAAAGAATTAAAAAATAATTTTCTGGTTAAATACGACAAAGAAAATAATTTCAAACTTCCCAGCGTCGCCGGCAATCCTTTTTTTCCGGACAACCTCGACAGTTACCTCTCTCCCAAAACGGCGTTGGAAAACGAATTTAAGTTTACGGTAAAACTTTTTCAATCAATTTGCTCATGGGGTGGAAATCCCACCAATCCCGGCCTCTTGGTTCCCATTTTAAAAAATCCGGCGCTGATGTCCTTTTTCTTTCGCCAGATGGACAACCAGACCATTGATTGGAAAGAGCTCGACAATTCGGTCTTTATTAAAGAAGACAAAAAAACGATTCAAGTCTGGTGTGATAATTTAATTTGTCGCAAAGTCTCCAGAGAAAATTTTTATAATAAAGTCTATTATTCAGTTGGGGGAACCAATTTGAGTGAAGACTTAAAACGTCTTTATTGTGAAGAGTTTAAAACGGTGGATTACAAACCGGCAGACAGCGATGAGCGCCTGGCCAAGATGATGAAGTCCATTACATTTGACGAAGAAAATTTTATCAACTCGCAGTTCATCGCACTTTTGACTGGTATGCCTGATTTTCTCCTGCGGGGAGAAAAATTTAATCGAGGCGAAGATGTCCTTCGCTCCAGTGTGGATTATACCTGGACCAAATGGGCCAAGGCCCAGACCGAAGTTCTCAATCGCGAGCTTTATTTTGAAGAGCCGATGACCCTGGAACTGGTGGAACGCGCTCAATATTTCAATCCTCGCAGCGGCAAGCTGCAAGTGGCCTTCGATGTCAATCTGGGGGAATTTGATCGCATCAATCAGCGCTCGGGAAAAGTGCGGGTCAGTTTTAACCTCAATATTCAGCGCAGTTTTTTGCAATACTATCGCGAAACGATCAAAGAATTGGATCCACGCAATAGCGCCGAAAAGGACAGACTTTTAAAGCGATTTAAATTGCAACTGACCAAAGATTTAACCAACGCCCGCGATAAATTTATTATTCCTCCCTGGAAGGGAGATCTCGAAAGTTTAATTGCCAACGAATTGTCGGAGCAACTTTCTTTGTTTACCGACAAGGATTTTAAGATGGGCAGCACCGGTTTTGAAGCGGTTACTGTCGAACTCAATTACGGACTCTTTGCTTTAAAATATATTAATCATCAAAAAACCGTTCAAAATACTCGGATGAAACATATTGCGCCCAACTCTAAATGACAAAGCTAAGTACTTCAGTTAAAATCACTGCATGTCAAAAAAAATGAAAAATTCAGACAGTCCCAAAAATATCAAAAATGTCAAAAATGTCAAAAATATAAAGAAGGCCAGCACCGGAAAAGAAGTCGTTCTACCGGCAGTGATCGATCCTAAAATGAGCACTGAGTTGGAAATAGTCAGTCGGGTCTTAAATAATTCCTTGCCCGCCACCTCGCCTTCGCAAGACCCACTTACTCAATACGTAAAAGAAATTAGTCGCTATAAACTTTTAACCAACGAAGAAGAAGAAGCGCTAATCAAAGAAATGGAAGAAACAGGCGATATTGAAGTGGCCAAAAAATTAGTGCTCGCCAATTTGAGACTAGTAGTCAAAATTGCATTGGAGTACCGCTCGGCCTGGCAAAATGTGATGGATCTGATTCAAGAAGGCAATATCGGTCTGATGAAGGCGGTCTCCAAATACGATGCCACTAAAGGCGCCAAACTTTCCTATTACGCCAGCTGGTGGATTCGCTCTTATGTTTTAAAATTCATCCTCGACAACTTCCGCCTGGTTAAAATTGGAACCACCAACGAACAGAAAAAACTTTTTTTTAATCTACTCAAAGAAAAAGAACGGCTAGTGGGCATGGGAATTAATCCCGACAATAAAATGATTTCCACCAATCTAGGGGTTTCAGAAAAATCAGTGGCGGTTATGGATCGCCGCTTAGGATCTGGAGGCTCAGAGCTCTCGATCGAGGCCAAACTCGATCACGACGGGCCTAGTTTAGGTGATGTTTTGACTAATACCGATGAAATTCCGGTCGATGATCGCTTGGGAGACCTGCAAGGGGTTGAGATTTTAAAGGATCACCTCAAGAGCTTTTTGGAAGATTTAAAAGAGCGAGACCGCGAAATATTTGAAAAAAGGCTGCTATCGGAAGTTCCTGCGTCGCTTCAAAGTATCGCTGATCAGTACGGCGTCTCACGGGAACGAATTCGCCAAATCGAGGAGCGCCTCTTGAATAACTTAAAGGTTTACATGTCTGAGTTTATCCGCTAAAACACTAAAACTATTAAATATACACCTTTATCCCGGTAGATTTCTTACTGAGACATTGGCGAGGAGACATTATGATTACTTTAGAACAATCAACAAAAATCGTATCAGAATTCGGAGCTGAGTTTGGCTCATCTGCAAAAGACAGTGGCTGTACTGCAGTTCAAGTTGCACTGATTACTGCTCGTATTACTAATCTTGCACCACATTTTGCAAAAAATAAGCACGATTACTCTGGAAACCGCGGTCTATTGAAATTAATTGGTCAAAGAAAAAGACTATTAACTTACATCGCAAGAACAGATGCTCCGAAGTACCAAGCTCTGATCAAGAAATTAGGTCTAAGAAAATAAAAAAACTTACCAAAAAAGGAACCTTCGGGTTCCTTTTTTGTTTTAAAAGGTTAAAATATTTATCAAAGGAAAGCGGTTAATTTTTTGAGTTGGGAATTTGAGGGATATTTGAATTTAGTGCTGACATTCAGTTAGAAAAATCCTTCTAGACTAACACCATCACTTTATTGAAATATCTTTTAAGTCCCTCCCAAAAATTTAGCTCCCTTTCTGTACATACAATCAAGGTCAATGATGGCCGCGATTATTTACAATGGAGTTATAGTCAGATGAACGAAAACAAAAAAGAGTACAAATTAAACTACGGTGGAAAAGAAGTTACCATTGAAACCGGTCGCCTGGCGAAGCAAGCGGATGGATCTGTTTTGGTAAGCTGTAACGGAACGCAAGTTCTTGTTGCTGTTTGCTCGGCCCGCGAATTAAAAGACGGACAGGATTTCTTTCCCTTACTAGTTGAATACCAGGAAAAATTTTACGGAGCAGGAAAGTTTCTAGGTGGATTCATGAAGCGCGAAAACCGCCCTTCAACTGCTGAAATTCTTACTTGTAGAATTATTGACCGCGGTCTAAGACCAATGTTCCCATCTGATTATATGTTCGACACAGTCGTTACATGTTCAGTTCTTTCTTATAACGAAGCAGGAGATCCGGAAGTTCTTGCAGGTCTTGGGGCCTCGGCCGCAATCGCGATCTCAGACATTCCTTTCTCAGCTTCACTCGGAACATGTAAAGTGGCCCGTATTGACGGAAAACTTACTTTGAACCCTAACCATACTGAATGGGAAAAATCTGATCTGGAAATCGCTATCACCGCTTCAAAAGAAGCGATCTTGATGGTTGAAGGTGAAGCGAAAATCGTTCCAGAAAAAGACATGCTTGCAGCTATCAACTTTGGTCACGAACAAATTAAACAATTCTGTGCCGTTGTTGATCAAATGCAAAAAGATCTTGGAAAGAAAAAACGTTCATACGTTTCTGCGACTTCAAACGCTACCCTTACTGAAAAAATTAAAGCTGACTTTACGGCCACTGCCAGAACAGCTCTTGCTATCAACGATAAAATGCAACGTCAGGACGCCGTTCGCGCCCTTAATAAAGCAGCAACTGACGCGATCAAAGCTGATCCTGCTGCCTTTGGATTAAAAGACGACAAGGGTGCTTCTAAAGAAGCCTACAAAGGGATTGATGAACTTCTCTATAATATGATGAGAAATGATATTTTAGTTGAAGGAAAAAGAATCGCAGGAAGAAAACTAGACGAAGTAAGAAAGATCGAAACTGAAGTTGGCATTCTGGCAGCTCCGCACGGATCTTCTTTATTTACTCGTGGTGAAACTCAAGTTATGGCGACAGTTACTGTCGGTGGATCTCTTGGCGATCAAATGAGTGACCGTATCACTGGTTTAACTTATAACAAATTCTACCTTCACTATAACTTCCCGGCCTTCTCGGTTGGTGAAGCACGTGGATCACGTGGAGCTGGTAGAAGAGAATTAGGTCACGGTAACTTGGCAGAACGCGCGCTAAAAGCTGTTATGCCACCGGAAGCTTCTTTCTCTTACACCACAAGAATTGTGTGTGAAGTTTTAGAATCAAACGGTTCATCATCAATGGGATCAGTTTGTTCTGGATCATTAGCGCTAATGGATGCTGGTATTCCTATCACGGCACCAGTTGCCGGGATCGCCATGGGTTTAATCACAGATGGTGCTAATTATAAAATCCTTACAGATATCTTAGGAGATGAAGATCATCTAGGTGATTTGGACTTTAAAGTTGCTGGAACAAAAGATGGTGTTACTGCCATTCAAATGGATATCAAGATCACAGGTCTTACTCCTCAAATTATCGAAGACGCGATTCACCAAGCTTACAAAGGAAGAATGCACATCCTAGGTGAGATGGAAAAAACAATTAAGATTTCAAGGCCAGAATTCAAACCAGGTGTTCCAACTATTATGACTGTTATGATTCCAACAGATAAAATTGGAGCCTTGATCGGACCTGGTGGAAAAAACATCAAAAAACTGCAGGAAGAATACAAAGTAACCATCGAAATCACTGAAGAAGGAATGGTTAAAGTTTTAGGATCGGATAAAGAAGTTCTTAAATCTTGTGTTAATGCTATCGATCTTCAAATTAACGGCCCGGAAATTGGATCAATCTTCGAAGCTCGCGTTGACTCGATTAAAGAATACGGAGCGTTCGTTGAGTTCGCTGGTATTTCTGGTCTGGTACACGTTTCTGAACTTTCAGATGATAGAGTTCAAAACGTTGGAGATTATTTAACTGAAGGTCAGATGATCAAAGTTAAAGTTATGGAAATTGATAAAATGGGAAGAATCAAATTGTCTGCAAAGGCAGTTGAGTCTGTTAAAAAGAAAGCCTAATAAATAAGCTTAATTAATTATGACAAACGACAAAAGAATTACAGTATTAGTGAAAAAGCTCTCTCATTACGACGAGAGCTTTCCACTTCCAAGTTATGAATCGACAGGTGCTGCTGGCGCGGACGTTCGCGCCAGTCTTGGCCTTGGAGAGTCTCTGCTGATTAAGCCAGGCGAGCGCGTATTGGTGCCGACAGGTCTTTCGATGGAAATTCCATTTGGATACGAAGTGCAGGTTCGTCCTCGTTCCGGTCTGTCTTTTAAAACGGGACTTATGGTTTTAAATTCTCCAGGAACTATTGATTCTGATTATCGTGGTGAAGTAAAAATCATTCTCGGTAACCTGAGCAACAAAGACGAAGTGATTAATCACGGCGACCGCGTGGCCCAATTGGTTCTTGCTCCTGTGACTCAGGCCCATTATGTTGAAAGCCAAGGCGAGCTCTCAAGTACTGAGCGTGGCAGTGGTGGCTTTGGTTCAACGGGAAAAAATTAAATTTTAAGGAGAGACGATGGCACTAAAAATTGATTATAAAACGGTCAACGGAAGCGACGCTGCCTATGCAAAAGTTAAGTCGGTCATCACTCCTGAGTACACTCAGAAATTTCAAGTCAAAGCAGATGTTGCTTATGACGATGCAAAAAAAATAATTAAATCAACTGGCCCAGGCTTTACATTAACCCTGTGCTTTTTTGAGTCACACTGTGAAGCAGACCTCGATCTCTCAATTATCTTGAGAGCATTAAAGCCAAAAATTCTGGCCAAGATCGAAGATCAGATCGCAAAAAATTTATAAGGGTAATATGTCTAAATCATACAAAGTCACTCTAAAGCCTTCTGGCGAAGTCGTTGAAGTTGAGGAAGGTAAAAACCTTCTCGTCGCTCTACGCGAACAAAATATCTACATCAAATCAAGTTGTGGTGGGCACGCCAGCTGCACTGATTGCATTATTAAAATCGTCTCAGGCGAAGACTATATAACTCCTCCGCCTTTTGAAGAATTAAAACTTTTGGGAAATGTTTTTCACATCACCAAAGAACGACTTGCTTGCCAGACATGCCTTACCGGGGATGTGACGATTGATATCGGAAAACACGACTTGGCCACTGATGAGGCCAAGCTGAAAAATAAAACCACTAATTTTTCCAAAAAAAAGCAAGTGACAAGAGTCAGAAAAGAAGCGGACGTTAAGACCCTTCGTTCTGAGCGCGCAACTGAGCGTGCGGTGGAAGACGCAGAAAAAAAGATAAAAATGGATAACTGGGACAAGCATTGGGATAAAAGCCAGGATGCAAATACTCCTAAGAAATTGGCCGGTGGCAAGCGCCCAAGATTTTTTGACACTGACAAAGTCGACTACGAAAAAAATGATTACACTCGTCCTTTATCGGCCGAAAAACAAAAGCTTCGCGAAGAGCGCCTTGAGACCGAACGATTGAAGAATGAAAACGAAAAAAAAATCACTCCATCTGATAAGGAATATAAAAAATTTAGAGATTAATCTTTAGTTTATTACCGGGAGCATCTGTATGAAGAGTTTATTGATACCTATCGCTTCTTTACTTCTGTTTTCGAGCAATCTTTTCGCTATCAGCGAAGTCAATTACCAAAAAAATTATCAGGATAAAATTGTACCTCTTATCCAATCGATGGCAGAAGGAACTTTTGCCGGGAAAGAGAACGTGGCCATCCACTACCGAAGACTGGTCAGACAAAACGCCAATAATTGCCTGGTGATTCTTCCCGGCCGCACTGAGCCCGTGGAGAAGTATGCTGAAGTCATCTTCGATCTTCTCCAGAGCAAGACAGGGAAAAATTTAAATTTTTATCTGATGGATCATAGAGGGCAGGGATCATCTGGCCGGATGAAATCACCACTCGATATGGGTTATATCGACCGTTTTGAAAACTATGTGGCCGATCTTGAAACCTTTATTAAGAAAGAAAAGCTCGAAGAAAACTGCGATCAAAAATTTCTTTTGGCCCATTCGCTGGGAGCGGGAATTGCGACTGCTTATGTCTTAAAAAATCCTGGGGTCTTTGATCGGGTGGCACTAAGTTCTCCCATGCTGAAAATCATGACCAAGCCTTATTCTTATGCGGTGGCCAGAGCAATTGTCGAGGCCTCGACTCTCGCTGGTCGCGGGGCAAAATTTGCCATCGGCCAAAAGGGCTTTAATCCGGATGCAAGCTTTGAAGAGAACAATTTCACTTCAAGCCCTGAGAGATTTAAGATGGCCATGTCGATGTTTGATCTAACCCCTAAAGCTAAGCTGGGCGGGGCGGCCAATCGCTGGATTCTGGAAGTGATGAAGGCCACTAAACCAATGCGTGCTCGTTATCATGAGATCGCTGTACCAATGCGGGTGTTTAACGCTGGGATTGAGGCCTATTCTGAGCCAAGTGAAATGATTAAATTGTGTGACGAGGCCTTGAATTGCAAAAGAACATTTCTTGAAACATCAAAACATGAAGTGATGATGGATCGAGATGTTAACCGCAATATCGTCATCCATGAACTTGAAGAATTTTTTAATTAATATTTCGAAAGCAGATCTTTTATTTTTAAAAGATCTGCCTTTCTCGAATGGCGATCAATCAAAATACTTTTTCCACCGCTTAATGCATGTAATTCAAAATAG
>Ga0066404_1000070_pt1 | contig 39583 bp, 41 predicted proteins | sample LakWasMeta4_LOW4_2_FD_59491 | JGI IMG/M metagenome (GOLD analysis project Ga0066404, IMG submission 59491) | Freshwater sediment methanotrophic microbial communities from Lake Washington under simulated oxygen tension - Sediment Metagenome 4_LOW4 | ecosystem: Environmental > Aquatic > Freshwater...
TAATCCTGTCCTTTTTCTCTTCGATAAACATTCCATCCCACTGCGTGAGCTGCAATCTCTGCGCCTGAACCCGAGACTGTAAAGGCATTCCAGGTTAAACTCACTTTCGCCGGGGTGTAAGCAATCCAGTTACCAGCAGCGGTTCCCGTGCTGATATAACAAATATTGCTGGCAGTATTATAATAATATTGACCAACAGCAGTTGGAGTCGGAGCACTCGAAGTGATGCAATTTTGAGAGGAACAAAGACCAGTTGTTCTGGTTACAGGACAAGTTGTTTTAAACTCTTCCCAAGAAAAAATAGTTGCACCAGTACTTCGATAACATTTTTTATTGGCGCTGTCCCAGTAGAGAACTCCTGTCTCATCCGGAATGACGGAAGCATTGGGACTCTCAACTCCTGTACAATCCTGATTGGAATCGCAGGCCTTAATTAAGGCCCCTACGTTCGACTTATTATAATTACATTGAACGTCAGCATCAGAGGCCGGTGCCCCATTTTTATCGGTTTTAATCCCTACCGCCGAAATATCGGCCCAGCCACCATGAAGAGCGGCAATCGGATGAACAATTAAAGAAAAATAAGTTTTGGTCGTACTAGTCCCATCAAAGGCGCTAATTTCAATATTGGCGTTTCCAGAAACACCGGCAATCGGTTTTAGCTTAAAGTAGAAATTATGTGTAACACTATTATCACCCGCTAGGGCTTCAAGCATGGCGCCCACTGCCCGCGATTCGGCCGGTGCATCCTCCACCCCGTTGTCATTGAGATCATAAAAAATCGTAATCGCCGCATCGGGAAGAACGCTAGGATTATCAGACACAATTGAAGTAAGGGTTACTGGATTGGCATTTTCATCAGTTGAACTTCCTTCATCTTCATCCACTTTAAATGGACCGGCGACCACCATCCCGCCTTCATTGGTGTCGGCCTTGGTGACACTTGGTAAAATAAAGAAAGGAGGATTATCAACGGCATTAACCGTCAAGGCAAAACTAGAAGAAAGCGAGTCATCATCACCAACGTTTGCCGTTCCTCCACTATCAGTCAGGATCACTGAAATTGTAAGGGGCGCCACTGCCGATTGATTGGGAAGCGGTACATAGGCCGCGTAAAAATTAGTAAGAGTGTTATCCAGCACCCAGCTGCCGGCGGCGTTGGAGTTTGAGCGGTAACATTTATTGTTGGCGGTATCCAAATAGTATTTATTAGCAGCTGATGGAACAACTGATAAGGCCGGAGCTCCCTTGTCAGTGGACTCATAATTACATTTAGGAATAGCGGTGAGTGAAGGATAAAGCGCCCAGGAAGTCGAAGTCACACCGGTAGAGACATAACAGACCTTATTAGTCATATCAAAGTAGTATTCGATGGCCGAAGATGCTGGCGTCACCACTCCACTGGGAGAGCCCGTGCCCGGTGTATAATTTTGGCATTGGACATTGGGAACCACGGCCGGAGTGTTACTACTTAGAGTCATGCTCAGAGTCTGAGTCGATTCAAAAGTTGCGCCACCGTGATCGACGGTTATATCAGTATAGCCAAAAGTATTTTCGTTGATCGCCGAGACCACGCCGATTGCCATCGTTGGTTCGTCATTGACCGGAGTCACGCTGACTGTGCCTGTGCGATAAGTATTATAGACGCCGGCACTTCCAATTCGGTAGTAAAAAGAATAAGCAGAGGTGCTTGAAACATTTCCGTTGGGCGTAACACTGGCCGAACAGGCACCCGCGACACAAGTGCAAGAGTTAACCGAAAAATTAGCTAAGAATAAACTCTCCACCGTGGCATCAACTGCTGGATCGACACCGACAATATGAATATCACAAGCATCCACATTGCTTTCAGCATCGCCATAAGTAGTGGCAAAATTAATAACAATCGGCCCGCTGTCTTCTGCTCCTGAACCACTAGCACTTGAAGTATAAGTCCAATAAGGAGCATCTTCCACCGGTACCATTTTTACCATAACATTGGCATTGTTGGCGGTAGTCGCATATCCATTATTGGCGGTATAAGAAATTTTATCGAAGGCATCGCTCCCCGCGATTCCACTACCGAGCCCCAGAGCGCTTGGAGTTGAAACGGCAGGATCCGGCAAGAGGGTACTTCCCCCTGTGACCGTCACTAATGCTTTTGCTTTTAAGTCAGAATTGATCAAGTCTTTAATATCTTCACTGGTGGTAATTCCCTTAACCATAAAGATTTTGATACTGTTGTCCACCACTCTGACAAATGTATCGCTATAGTTTTTAGAGACCAATCCAAAACTTTCTGCTTTGGTGGCGTAAGAATCAAACGCCAGATTATTATTTTGAAGATCAAAGTATTGAATCGTATAATTATTGCCGTAGGTTCCTTCTTTATTAGCGCTAAAAACGAGATCATCTATCGTCACCTGGGCCTTAAGTGGAACCGTTGTTTCGTTAGCATCTCCACTGGTGGGAATATAAGTACAAGTCTTATCAGCGGCCCCACTAGCATCAGAACCAATCAGGCCCATACAGCCATAAACTTTTCCATTGGTGGTCAGACCATAACTGCTGGCCTTGGTGCCTGCGCTCAACGTTCCATTAAAATCATAGGTAAAAGAAGATTGAGGATTAAAATAATCATGGGCATCAGGAAGGGTAATGGAATAAGTTGCTGGAGTCGAAGTATTGCTTTCATTCAAACTTACATAATTTGATTCCACGGCCGGTTTTAAATAATCAGTACTTTTAGAATTGGCAGTGATCGAAAGAGAGACGACCTTTACTTCACCCTCTCCATCGGTATCAGAAATGGTATACCTGAAGTCTGCGGCCCCATTTTCCAGAATTCGAGGCGCAATACTGGTCGTACAAACTCCACCGGTACAATCACAACGATTATCAACAAAGACCCGTACCCCGGAATACACAACCATTCTCGCCTGGGTGAGATCGTAATAATACTTAACCGAGATATCCGACAGTGATGTGGTGTGAGCAGTGGTTAAAAGACTATTGGCGGCCGTTTCAAAAAGGCCAAGTTCATTAAGAAGATTGGTATAAGTGAAAGTTGTTTTGGCCTTATCAAGCGCCACTTTCATATTATCTCTTTCCAGCAGTGCTGCGGTTCTTAGAGCTCCAAAGGGCAAAGCATTAGCGGTGTCTTGGGCCGAAGCAAAAACTAAATCAGCTTTGGTAAAAATATCCCCGTTCAGCACTCTCGGAGAAACGGCTTCGATATTGGCCGAAATAGAACTCACTTTACATGAAAGAGCAGTATTGTTATTGCCATCGGTATAAGTAAGCGTAATGGTCTTTGCAACTTCTTGCAAAAGGGTATCAGAATTTTTAGTCCCCACCGGACGCGTGCGCCCTTCCACCACGCTATAACAACTGCGGGTGACGCTATTAAAAGCTTGATTGGTTCCACACACCGCTTTTTTCTCGGTGGCCTTAGGCACACAGGCGCTCATCGCAACTGCGATGGCACTCAGGAAAAAAATGTGTATCAACTTTTTGCTCTTCATATTGCTCTATATTTCTCTTTATAACTTTAATACTTGGGTATCGCCTCTTTTGCTTATCGAAGACTTATGCACAATCTTTAGAAACAATCCTATTTTATCCCCTAGTACTATTGTCCGGTATATTTGACCTATCCTTTTTCTTCCCTCTAAAAAGGCCAAAGCTTGCCAGTACTTATCCGACTAATCTCATTGCCTCCTTTTTTAACTAGGTAGAAAATATGGGTCTTTTTATTGGCATGCCCTATGGTAGACTTAATGCATGAGAAATTTTGGAAGCTTCAACCCTTTGGTTCTTCAGATTAGTCTGGCAATTAGCTTAGGTATTTTATGCTGCACTAATCCCCTTTATGGGCTGGATAAACCGCGTGAAGAACTGATGGTGGTGCAAACCGTCTCCAAAAACCAACGCTCGTTCGTGGTCACCAGAGGGGTTAAAGATGGAGTGGCCAAAGGCCAGGAAATCCTTTTTTCCAACGACAACGTCAGCATTCTTTGCAGGGCCCGTGAAGTAAACCGCGACTACTCACTCTGGGTGCCGGTGGACCGAAACGTCAATATTCCTTTTAAAAAAGATGATTTTGTCAGCTACAACTCTCACGCTTATGGAAACGTCGGACTGGATATCGTCGGTGACGTGAACAACATTCTGCCACCGGTTAACTACAACGAGCTCTACAAAAGATTTAGGGCCAGCAATAATGTTGCGCTCAAAGCGAGCGTCAACCGCGGCATCACTCAATCCTCATCCGATGTCAGCACCGAAAAAAATTCCGGTCGCATCGGTTATGCTTTTGCCGCCGAATACAATTATCGTTTTATGCCGGAATTTGAAATGAGCTTTGGCGGCAGATATGACAATGAAATTTATCGCCTCAGTGACCCTGAACTCGATATTCCCACCACCAGAGTGATGGCCACTTTGGCGGCCACCTATCACTTAATGAATTTCAGCTCAGAAAAAAATAATTTCTACTTGAGCATTGCCGCCGGAATTGGAAAATCAACCACCACTGTCGGTGATGATGAGAGTTCAGGTACCGTGACACTCTTGCCGGAAGTTCGCATTGGTTATCTCATGACCTTTTCCCGAGCGATGGCGATGGTTTTTGAAGGCTCGATTGAATCCTTAAGTGCCAATGAAAAATTTGTTGATGAAACCCAGCAAGTGACCAACATCATCAATGTGAAGTTCACCATTGGGCTTAGATTCTAGTCAAACGCACGCTCTCGGCTCCTGCCTTCGCGTGCATACCGCCCATCCTGGACATAAAAAAAGCGGCCGAAGCCGCTTTTAAATTATTTATAAAGTCCGATTTCTTTTAATCTTTGAGTCAAAAAATCTCCCGCCGTTATTTCAGGAAATTTAGCCCCCGTTCCCACGCAAGAAGGAACGCAATTAAGTATTGCTTTAGAATGAGGGTGAACAAAAAATGGCATTGAGTAACGGGCACTGGCATCGCTGCTTGGATTGATCACTCGATGAGTGGTGGCCGGAAGAACATTATTAGTGATTCTAGACATCATATCGCCGGTATCAACCACGATTTCTCCCGGGCGAGAGTTAACGTCAAGCCAAGTGCCATCACGCTCTAATAACTGCAGGCCTGAATCAGTTGCTCCGACCAGCATAGTGATCAGGTTGATATCTTCGTGAGCTGCGGCCCGGATTGAATTTTTTGTGTCTTCGCCTTTGGTGGGCGGATAATGAATCATGCGAATAATTGAATTTCCATCGTTGATCATATCGTTAAAATACGCCGCCGGTAGATCCAATCCACGACCAATCGTCTCAAGCAGAATTTGAGAAGTCGTATCCATTGCTTCGTAGAGTTCAAGAAAAGTTTTCTTTAATTCCGCCACTTCTGTCGGCCAGACGTTTTCAGGATAGATTCCTTTGTAAGAGCTACTAGCAAGAAGTTCACGGCCCACGTGCCAAAATTCTTTGAGGTCAGGATTTTTATTATCTTTGGCGTGCTCCGTTTTAAAAGGAGTGTATCCGCGCTGACCGCCATTATCTAATTTATATTTTAATTTAGTCTCCAAAGGCAATTCAAAAAAGGCCTGAACCAGTTCGTAGGCACGCTCAATTTTTTGTTGCTCGATGGTGTGGTCTTTTAAAACAATAAAGCCGTAATCTTTAAGGCCTGTCATAATATTATCGACAAATTTATTCTTATCGCTATTTGTCCCATTCACGTAACTCAATAAACTAAGCTCAGGAACCTTTCTTACATTACTCATAAAACCTCACCTTGTTGCTGCCCACTATAGCCCAGGGTCTTGCCTTCTTCACATAGAATAGATCGAATTCATCTATCCAATAAATAGATAGTTATAAATCCCAACACTTATCGATACTCTTCACCGGACAATTGGCCATGGAGGAATAAACCCAAAATCTTTTGCCTTTAGGTGAGGCCAGCCCAACATGCAGAGTATTACATCCAATCCCTACCTGGACATTCTCCCCTTTTTTCCAAAGCTGTTCACATAAAAACTTTTGGGCAACTGCGCGGTCATGAGGTTTTCTAAAATCAATATCAAAAGATTTGGCCAGAAGGTGATCGGAGGACTTGGCCCCCGCAACTAATGAATTATAACAAGCTGGGCGCCACCAATTTCTCACCATAATCGGTCCGGCAATCAACTCCCTGATTCGCTCAAAAACACTCAACAGGGCCGCGCCATTTGACCAGATACACTTGGGTGGAATCAGGTTTTCAAGTCCACACTTGATGGCCTCCGCTTCATTATTGGGAGTCATAATTTCAGTGGCACTAAAATAACGAATGCCTACCTCATCGAGATATGTTTGCAGTCCCTCTTCTTTGCGTTCAAGTCCTGAGCTTTTCGCCTTAGTCTTTTCAAAACGCTGAATCAGACGATCGTAGGACTCCAACTCGCCAGCAGTAATACTCTGGCAAACCTGGGAATCGTCGGCCTTGGTGACCAGATCTTGGGCCTGGGTTTTTAGGGATAGAATTAGGAGCGCCAATAGAAATACTTTCATAAAACCTCATCTTTAGAAAAGAAATTTAGAAATTTCATTGCGAAACTAGATTGCGCACTATAACAGAATCTATTTTTTAAAGAGAAAAGCTGAAAAAATTATAGGAATTATTTGAAGATCGCCGAACCAATCCGAACATAATCAGAACCGGCCAACAACGCGAGCTTATAGTCCTGACTCATCCCCATCGAGAGCTTCAGTTTGGACTTAAGGGCATAGGTCTTTTCAATATTTCGGGCAATGGAGCTTAAATCCTTAAAACAGCGTGTGGCCTCTGCCTCAAATTCATTGGTCCGAATGGTCCCCATGGTCATTAGCCCAAAAAATTTTAATTTAGTACTCGCTCGTCCCAGCAGAAGCTTAATCGCCTGCTCTAATTCTTCGGCCGTTTCAAATCCACTTTTTTCTTCTTCCCGTGAGGTATTGAGCTGGAAAAAGATTTTTAACTCTGTCCCGGAAAAATCACTTTCTTTTTTGATAAGCTCTTCTAAGAGTCTGAGTGAATCAACTGAATGAATGGCAAAGAGATTAGGTATCTTAAGAAGTGCTGATACTTTATTGGTTTGAAGATGACCGATGAAATGCCATTTCACTTTACTTAGGCCCAATTCAGCAAAGGCGTGTGCTTTGTCGCTTAAATCCTGAAGACGATTTTCACCAAAATCATATTGATGAGCTTCATAAGCACTCACCACATCTTCGAGCGGTGAATATTTTGTCACCGCGACCAAATGGGCGCCCTGCAATTCTTTTTTAAGTACACTTAGTTTTTTGGCAATCTCAGTGTTTTTCATGCTTTTTTTTAAACTTGAACTTGGCCTCAACTTCTACATCATATTTGTCCAGTACATCGGTCACAATTTTAGATGCATCGACTTTTGAGAGATAAGTTCTCAGCTCTTCACGAATGCCACTAGTAAAATCTTCCTTGGCCCCTTTCGCATTTTGAATGAGCCCAGAAACAATATCTTTGGGAAGAGGAAGATCTTCTAGAATCTTTTTAACAGATTCCTCAGTCATGAAAGCAGCGCCCACGCCTACTGAAACGACTTTTTTTATAATATCTCCAATGGAAGAATCTTTTTTTTCACTCATGGCATTTCCTTTATTTTATTTACTGGCCTTAGCGCGCTTGAAAAATGATTCCATCATGACCGGAAGATTTTTACTTGTCAGTGCGCTTAGGATTGAGCTTGGTGCAAACATTTTAAAATCCAGGTCCAGGGAATAGGTCACTTCCGTTTTCCCATTGCCAAGATCTTTTAATTTCCACTCTCCGTTATTTTTCTTAAACAAATCACCTGAATCCAGCGTCCATGAAATATTAGTTGGGCGCTCTTGTTTGATATTGATGATATATTTGAAGCTTTTAATCATGTTGATTCCGTATTCAACTTTGGCCGACGTTTCATTCTGGGAGAGAACTTTAATCTCGCTTACCCCATCAACAAACTCCGGGTATTTGGCATAATCGGCCAAAACAGTATAAAGTTTGTTAATATCAACATCGACAACTTCGGTCCGTGAAGCAGTGGCCATACAAATTTCTCCTCTCAATAAAACGATAAATATTAATAATCCAAAATATTTTAACATAAAATAAAAACTTACTAGTAACGAGGTTTCGTATCAAAATGGTGTTCCGCTTCGATATGTCTAACCGTTCCGGAAGACGATCGCATCACGATGGAGTGAGTGGTGGCACCCCATGATTTAAATTGAACCCCGCGAAGAAAATTACCAGAGGTGACGCCGGTGGCACAAAACATAACGTTGCCGCGAGCAAGGTCATCGATCTTGAAAACTTTTTTAATATCACTAACGCCCATTTTTTTAGCGCGCTCAATTTCTTCATTATTTCTTGGTTGAAGAATTCCTTGAAAATCTCCCCCCATACATCTTAGAGCTGCCGCAGAAATCACTCCTTCTGGTGCTCCACCAATTCCAAAGAGAATATCGACACCTGAATTAGGATTACAGCAAGCAATTGAAGCGGCCACGTCGCCGTCACCAATTAATTGAATACGTGCTCCAGCATCGCGCACTTCCTGAATAAGATCTTTATGGCGAGCGCGATCCAGAATAACAGCGGTCAAATCGGCAATTCTGCATTTTTTGGCATCGGCCAGACGTCTCAAATTTTCTTTGGGCGATTCGTTGATATCAATTAGCCCACGACCTTCGGCCCCACAGGCAATTTTAAGCATGTAGGTATCCGGCGCGTGTAAAAAATTTCCTTTTTCGGCGATCGCCATGACTGAAATCGAATTGTAGCCACCGGTAGCGCAAACCGTTGTTCCTTCCAGAGGATCGAGCGCGATTTCCAGCTCTGGGCCTCTGCCCGTACCAACTTTTTCTCCAATATAAAGCATTGGCGCTTCATCTCTTTCACCTTCGCCAATAACTACCGTGGCATCGCATTCAACCGAATCGAGCATGGCCCTCATGGCATCGACTGCGGCCTGATCCGCGGCCTTTTCGTCTCCACGCCCCATCAAACGAGCTGATGCAATGGCTGCCATTTCTGTTACGCGGACAAATTCAAGTGCTAGGTTGCGATTCATAATGATTAACTCCATAAAAATTAAAGGCGTTCTTCAGGCATTAGTAGAGATTGAACGCCTCTGATTATAAAAGGTAATTGGGAGGGTGAAAAGATTTATCCGCCTAGCTTATAAACTAAAAAATCGCGTGCTTCGATGGGAAGATGTTCAGTATTAATTTTACGAACAACGCCCAATGCCATGTCTATTTTGTCTTGAAGCGCCCCCTCGTCAATATGGAAAACAAATTCATCTTCCAGTGACAAAGGGGTGTCTAGATCTCGTTGTGTCATGATTCGGCCGGTGCGCAAACCGATACCTTCTTCCCATTCAATGAAATGCTCCATCATCAGAATCTGGAAGCGTGAAATTCCGCTGGAAGTATGTTCCCAGACAAAAATTTCCAAAACACCGTCGGCCTTGAGCCAATATTTTAAATTATTGGGCAATTCCACACTCAATTCATTTTTATGCAGTGGTTTAATATGCGCAACAATATTGTCAAACGAAAGAAAACTCCTCATTTTTTCCTCAAAGCTGATGCTTGATTCAAAAGACATCCCGATGCAACCCTCTCGCACCCATTGAACCTTGCCCATAACCTTAATGCTCGAGCCTCTCCACTGCAGGTTACCAACGATGTTGACCCCTTGAGTGTAATTGTGAACGCCATCCCTAAAAGACAATTGCATACCGGAGAGAGAAATATCTTTAACTTCGAAAACGATTTTAGCATTTTGCTCGCTGGAGGCCTCTTCTTTGAAGATCATGAAGCCAAAAGGAAAACGTGGAAACACTCTTTTTTCCAATTCCTGATAATCAGTTTTAATTAAACTTAAGTGTCGTTCCATTGCATCTCCTCTAATCTTTTTTATTTTGTGGCAAATATTTTGTAAGCTTTGTACTCTTAGGTTAAAGTAGAGTTGAATATAATATAAGAAGGAAAAAAATGGATCATGAGCAAAACGCCCCTCGAACCCATCATCCCAACGAATGGGATATAGACAATTTGCCCAATCGCCTGACAATGTTTCGAATCATCTTAATACCGATCATTTTACTTTCCTTATTTTTAAACCTCTCCCCCATTCCTTGGGTAATGGGCCATATAAAATTACTCAACTATGTGGCGGCCTGGACCTTTGTAGCAGCTTCCATTACAGATTTTTTAGATGGGCATATCGCCAGAAAAAAAAATATCGTGACTGTTTTCGGATCTTTTCTCGATCCCATTGCTGATAAATTCCTAGTCATTTCTTCTTTAATCATGCTGCTCGCCCTGGGGCGTGTGCACGTCATCATTGTCCTGATCTTGGTTCTGCGCGAAATGTACATCACCGCCCTCAGGTTGTTGGCAATGGAAAAAGGACTGAGCGTTCCGGTGGGAACATTAGGCAAATGGAAAACAGCTACGCAGATGGTTGGGGTTCCATTGCTGATGGCAAACGATAAACCATGGGGGCTCGATATGCCTCTATTGGGAACAATTGCAATTTATTTGGCATCGCTCTTTTCCATGTACTCGGCTTTGGAGTATTCTATTGGTCTGATTAAAAAAATACAGAAACTACGAAAGGAAAATCGCCAAAAAAGACGTGAGGCCAGAAGAGAAGCGGCCAAAGCTGCGATTCAAGCAAGAAAGGAAACAAAAAGTGAATAGTTTAACCGGCAAAATCATCCTCGTTACGGTCTCAGGTCCAGACTGTCCCGGGATCACCGCGCGCCTAATGAAAATCATCAGCGAATATTCGGTGGACGTGCTCGATATGGGCCAGGCCGTTACCCATGGCCTGCTCTCCCTCAGCTTTGTTTTGGGATTAAATCCTGACGAAAAAAATTCAAATGGAAACGTTTTAAAAGATCTTTTATTTGAAGCCAACTTAATGGGTCTCTCACTCACATATAAAGTCGTTGAAAAAAATATCATTACTCCAGAAATGGATGGTGAAAAATTTATCGTCACCTGCGTTTCTCCCACCAAGGTAACTGCGGGCTTTGTGGCCGACCTGGCAGCGATCCTCGCCAATTTTAAAATCAACATTGAGCGAATCGATAAAGTTTCTCCCCGCGAATTTTCTTCGATGGAAATTTCAACTTCCATTCCAAAAAATCTCGAAACAAAAAAACTCAAAGAACATCTGATGAATGTTTCAACCAAACACAAAATAGATGTGGCCTTCTTAAAAGATAATGTCTTTAGACGCAATAAACGTTTAATCGTCTTTGATATGGACTCCACCCTTATCCAAACCGAAGTTATCGACGAACTCGCCGACCTGGTTGGAGCGGGTGAAGAAGTTCGCCAAATCACTCACCGAGCGATGAACGGTGAAATTGATTTTGACGAGTCCCTGCGCCTGCGCGTCTCTAAACTAAAAGGCCTCGAAACTTCCCGCATGCAGGAAGTGCTTGAGAATCTTCCTCTCACTCAAGGAGTGGAAGAATTTATCAAGACCATCAAGTCACTTGGCTATAAAGTGGCCCTAATCTCCGGGGGATTCACTTTTTTTGCTGACGCCCTAAAATACAAACTGGGCCTAGATTATTCTTTTGCCAACGAACTTGAAATTCAAGATGGAATGCTGACCGGCCACGTAACAGGCACAATCGTCAACGCCAATCAAAAGGCAATATTAGTCAAACTAATCGCCCAACAAGAAAATATATCGCTAGAACAAGTGGTGGCCATCGGTGATGGTGCCAACGACCTGCCAATGCTGGCGGCGGCCGGTCTGGGGATTGCCTTCCACGCCAAAGACGTCGTGCGCAAAGAGGCCCAGCAACACTTAAGCCACGGGCCAATGACTTCTATTCTCTACTTCCTGGGAATTCCAGGGCCCGCCAATCATTAAACAGTATTTAGGATAAACATGCTTAGAGAAGTGCTACAAAGTAAAATTCATAAAGCGACCATCACCGAGGCCGATATCTCCTACATCGGCAGCATCACCATTGATCAGGCGCTTTTGGACCGTATTGATCTATGGCCGGGACAAAAGGTCATCGTCGTCAGCAATACCAGCGGACACCGACTAGAAACCTATGTGATTGCCGGAGAAAGAGACAGCGGCATGATCTGCATGAACGGCGCGGCCGCTCATTTAATAAAAAAAGGTGATGAAGTTATTATTTTCAGTTACGCTTTTAGTGACAGACAAATTAAGCCGAAATGCATTTTAGTGGATTCACACAATAAGTATGTCCAGGATTTATAGTTAAATGTGGTTTGAAAAAAAAATTGTTTTAAAGCATGATGCTGAACAAAATCAATTTCCAATTGAAGTGCTCAATTGGTGGGATATTACTCATCTCGAAATTATCGGCGGGAATTTTAGTTATTGCCCGGAAGATATCAGCGTCCTTAAAAACCTAAAGAGCCTGAGCATAATCTCAACTAAAATTGACACTCTCCCTAAAGAAATTTTTGAACTCCCAAACCTAACCTACCTCAATTTAAAAAATAACCGAATCGAGCAATTGCCGATTCTCACCCAAAAAACAACTATTAAAACTCTTATTCTGGGAAGAAACACCATCAATTCAGTCGAGCAGGCCTTGCCCTACCTCGAGGAAATGATGACTTTGGATTTAGGCCATAACTTGCTAAATCATTTTCCTGAAAATTTCTACCTGCTAAAAAAACTACAAAGACTCAATCTGGACTCCAATAAACTGAGAACCATTCCTTCCTTTTTAAAAGAAATGAATGAACTCTCTCATTTGTCTCTTGAAAATAATCCTTTTTCTGAAGAAGAAAAAAACAGAATTGAGCGCGAATTAAAAATTAGCTTAACTCACACTCCGACTTAAATCTTCGTCTTAAATTCTGATGCGTGCGTTTGCTTTTCGCAGGCGTTCGGTAAGGGTATTCAGCAGAGCAGCGAACCACTTAGGCATGGTTTCCAGCGTATGCTCCAGCTTATCCACAGGAATAACAACCAACACCGATTCACTCATGGCCTTGACTGATGCCGAACGGGGATTTTTATCTAAAAAGGACATCTCACCGACCAATTCACCTGAAATGATTGTACCGATCTGATGCTCCTGATCGCCTTTTCTTTTAAAGACCGCAAGAGTTCCACTTTGTAGATAGTACATTTCCGTGCTTTCTTCTCCTTCGCGGACAAGATATTCATTGGGCAATAATCTAATGGTCTCTGACATGTTCACATCCTTTCATTCGAGATGTGATTATTTTAACATAAGCAGGAGTGACTACAAGCCACTCCTGCTCAAAGATCAACTTAATCCTTACTGAAAGATAATATGGTTGCTTTGGTCGTCCACCCAACGCGCCTCTAAGACCCCCGACTGTAGTTGTCCAGTAAGCAATTTCTTGGATAGTGGTCTGGTGATAATCTGACCAAAAACCGACTGCAGTGGTCTCGCCCCAAAACGTGGATCATATCCGCGTTTGGCAATTTCTTCATAGCTTTTAGCATCAAGCTTAATTTGAAGATTTTTAATTTCCAGTCTGTGATTGAGCATCATCACCTGTCTATCAATTAAATTTTTCATAATTGATTGATCAAGAGATTTATAAGTTAACAACGAATCCAATCTCCCCAACACTTCCGGCTTAAAATCCGTTTCGATATTTTGTGAGTTAGTGGTTATTAAAATAATGGTATTTCTAAAATCAATCGTTCTGCCTTTATTATCCGTTAAGCGTCCATCATCCAAAATTTGCAAAAGAATATCTGAAAAATCATGGTGTGCTTTTTCAACTTCATCAAAAAGTATAACAGCATAAGGCTTTCTTCTAATCGCCTCGGTTAATACTCCGCCTTCATCATAACCAACATACCCGGCCGGAGCACCGATTAGCTTAGAAACCGAATGTTTTTCAGAAAATTCAGAGAGGTCAAATCGAACCAAATTTTCTTCAGAATCAAATAAAAACTCAGACAGCGCTTTTGCCGTTTCCGTTTTACCAACACCTGAAGGCCCTCGCAGTAAAAATGACCCAAGCGGTCTGGTTGGATCTGAAAGACCGGCGTGTGCCGTGACCAGTACTTCCGAAATCTCGTGAATCGCCTCATCTTGTCCAAAAACTCTTTTCTTAAGAAAGCCTTCCAGCTCCAGAATTTTTTCCTGTTTGGATTTCAGGATCTTTTCAACCGGTATACCTTTTTGGCGGGAAATGACACTTGCCACATCATTAGTCGATAAGACCCAGCCTTGAGGAGCAGCTTCAATTTTATGTTCAAGCTCCGGAATCAGTGAATATTTTAGTTTTGAAGCTGTTTCATATTCCTGGTTTCTTTGGGCCTGCTCCAGTTCAAACTTGTAGCGTTCGAGCTGATGTTTGTTCTCTGTGACCTGCTTAAGAGTTAAAACATTAATGTCCCACTTTTCTTTTTCGCTTTTAAACTTTTTCTCTAACTCCGAAATCTCTTTTTCTATTTCCGTATTGTTGGACTGAGATTTAGCATAGATTTTTTTGGTTCTGATTTCCGCTTCTAACTCCACCAGCTCCGCTGGCATCGCTTCGGCCGATAATTTTAGCGCCGAAGAGGCTTCATCGATAAGGTCAATCGCTTTGTCTGGTAAATTTTTATCAGTAATGTACTGAGTAGATAAGAAGACAGCATTGTAAATAGCATCGTCAGATATTTTGATTCCATGATGGATCTCCATTTTTTCTCGTATACCCATTAATATTTCTATCGCATCTTCCTTGCTTGGTTCCTCCACCGGAACTGATCTGAATCGTCGATCGAGTGCAGAGTCGCTCAAAATATATTTTTGATATTCGTCTTCAGTCGTGGCCCCGATACAGTGAAGCTCTCCGCGCGCCAGTGCAGGCTTAAGCAAATTGGCCGCATCCATTGCCCCATCTGTTCTTCCCGCACCTACCAGCTGGTGAAGTTCATCGATGAAAAGAATCGCCTGACCACTTTGGCCTTTGATAAATTTTAAGAGTGCTTGCAACCTTTCTTCAAATTCTCCGCGGAATTTTGTTCCGGCCATAAGTGCGCCTAGGTCCAGCGAATAAACAACCTTCCCTTCAAGCACCTCTGGGACTTTTCCTTTAACAATGGCGTCTGCCAGACCTTCTACGATTGCGGTTTTACCAACGCCGGCCGGTCCAACTAGCACGGGATTGTTTTTTGAACGTCGCCCCAAGATTTCCATGACGGCGCGAATCTCTTTTGATCTGCCAATAACCGGATCGAGTTTTCCGCTTTCTGCCAGCTCATTCAAATTGATTAAGAAGTCCGGTTTTTCTTCAACTCCTTCTGCGTTTTCCACATTCAGGTCATTGTAGTCAATTTTAAACTGGGGAACGATTTGTGCTAGGTATTTTAGCAGGTCTCGTTCTGATGTTTCATTCTGTCCCCTTTGAATGGCATGAGAAGAAGCATAGGTCAGCCATTCAGATAATTTAGATGATGCCCTTAACTGATCTATCTCCATTTTAGTTTTCACTGTTGGCAATAGATCCATTAATTTATCTAAATCTTTAGAATATTTTTTAAGGGCGCGGCTGGCATAAGTTTGGGGGTTATTGATAAGCCCATAAACTAAATGTTCCGGAAAAAGTTCAGTGTGTTTTCGTTTCAGCGCCTCGCTTTGAGCAACCGCGATTGAGCCTTCAGTGATAGAGTCAAATTTATTCATAAATCCCTCTCCTAATTAGAATTATTGGATACCAATCTAATTAGAAGATGGGATTAATTAAAGTTTTGTCAAGGTTTAGCGGGAGTTACGGAACTTGTATGAAGTATTTTTAGGACCCGATCTTGAAAAGAAGGCTCGTCAAAAGGTTTGACCAGAAAGGTTTTTACCCCCCTGCCAATAATTTTAGCGATCAGATCTTTTTCCAATGTCCCGGAAACAATTAAAATATTTTCTTTGGCATTGAGCGAGCCAGTTTCAAATTCCCCCAATAAATCCAGTCCCGATTTTTTGGGCATGTTCATATCGAGAAGAATAAGGGCAAATTTCTGATTGCGTAATTTTTGAGTTGCCATAATTCCATCGTGGGCAAAAACGATGTTTTTAAAACAACCCATATTGTGACAGTATTCTTTCAAAATTTCGCAAATATTTTTGTCGTCATCAACAATCAATACGTCTCTTTGAATTTTCTTATCTAAAATCATTTTTTAAACCTAGATGTTTTCCTTAATTTTTTTTCTAAGTTCAATTTCGTCTTTCGAAAGTTTTTCTTGAGCAAAGATTTTATTAAGAACAAAAGCTAGTCTTAGGCCTGCCTGCTTAAGTCTCATTTCAATAACTGGTTTTACTTTATAATTGTATTCATAACTTAAATTGGGAACGTCCGCACCGCTTAAATCATAGACCTTTGGACGCAAATCTTGAGATTCTTTCGCCCACTCAATAAAAGTTCCTTTCTCCCAATCATTTTTTTCATTTTTTGAATAATGATTTAAATAATTAGCATACTCACTAAAAGATAGTTTTTCGAAATCAATTAGCTCTTCATCCCAAATGGTATGAAGGTTACTCTCCGTCTTAAACCATTTTACTCGAATCATATTTCCACCGCGATCTTCCGCTAATCCGACGTGCAATGGTTGATGCAGATCTCCGGTCATATGGGTCAAGAACTTTAAGGCCGCCAATTTATTTTCTTTAGTTTCTTTTGGGTCGCGAAGTGTGTCTTCAAAACGATAAAGGGATTCGATAATATCGCCTTCTTTAGATCTTTTTTGGTCAAAATAAGTTTTTCCAGTTGGAATGCTGGCATAGTGCCATGGGGTGGTATAACCCATTTTTGGATCAGAGCGGATTTCATCCGGCCAGGTTGAGATGCGAGATAGATCTTCAGTCAGGGCCAGCTCTTTTATGCCTTTGAGCGCTTTAGGCGATAAATTGCGCTGAGCAATTTCCCCAACAATCCGGTGACCTGTTTTGCCCCAGGAAAAAGCCGCAGGTGAGTAAGAGAGAACCAACATAAGACTCAATAATAAATTTTTTTTCATAAATCGCACTTTGCTCCAAATAAACATTTTTTCTTGACCGTTTTTGCCACTGATGAAGGAACGAAATTCTCCCAGCCCTCTGCCCCATCCTGAATCATCTTTAAGATTTTTCTCGACCAAATCTGGACGACCTCAGGGTTGTAGTCTGTGATATTTTCGATATAAGCATTTTCTTTTAAATATAACAAAAGGAAAGTGAGTTCCGGAGCAAGATTCATGGTCTCAATAGTTTTAATTTCGTTGGTATCATCATCACACGCGGGATAAATATATAATTTAGTTCGTGGCTCTAAAAGTGTACCAATGGAGCCAACGATTCCAAATCTTGAGCCCTGATACTTCGAAGTATTTAAAATTTCTTCCAGGTTATAGGTGGCCATAACAAACGCAATATTTTTCTTGGCATACTTGGTGAAAAACATATTTAAGTCGCTATAGGATTCGGAATTAGAAATAAGAACTTTTTGTCCCAGCGCCGCGAGCAGATCAACTCGCGCCAGGAAGTCTTCATTGTCCACTTTACCCCGATCAAGCAAAAGCGACATACTAATTTCGGGAATCACAATAATGTTTTCTTTTTCTTCCGGCACTAGTGAATTTTTAAATTTCCGCAGCCCGCTTTCAAGCATATCCAGGCTTAGATTAGTGGGAGGTCTATATCCTCCGCGCGCCACCAGAACATTTTTTTTGTAAAGAACATCAGAGGCCTGGAGAACAACTCCATCGACGTCAAAGATCACCGCTTCACATAATTTTCTTTTGACCAGTTCAAGGCACAATAATCTGGAATCCACTTCCTTAAAGGCCTCGCCCGAAACGCGAATCATATCGATTTGCACCCGCGAAGTTGTCAGGCCATCCATCAGTCCTGAAACAAAATTCTCGCGGTCTTGAATATCATGATAAACGGCATACACCAGATTCACTCCCAAAAGGCCAATCGCCTCTTGTTGCTGAATATTTTCCGCATCCAGCATGCTCATGTGAACAATAACCTGGGAGGGAAGTGCATGAGGTTTATGTTGAAACTTTATTCCAATCCAACCATGGTTTTCGCCGGTGCCTTTATATGATTTTGCAGAAACAGTGTCGGCGAAAGCAAAAAAGGTTGTTTCTTTGTGACGAATATTAGTTAAGCGATCGATGAGTATATTGTATTCAGTATCCAGCATTTTTTGTAAGCGTTCCTCACAAACATAGCGCCCGGAATTTTCTTTTCCATAAATGGCATCACTCATTGTCATGTCATAGGCCGAAATACTTTTAGCGATGGTTCCAGCAGCTCCCCCCGCACGAAAGAAATTCCGTGCCACTTCCTGGCCGGCCCCGATCTCGGCAAAGGTGCCATAGATATTCGGATTAAGATTTATTTCCAAGGCCTTCTGTTGTTGCCCTAGCCCCATATGTACACCCCATCTATCGAGAAATTGACGTTTTACCTATTATATCTACTTATAATATAGAGAGAAGACTGAGATGAAAATACCACCGGCCAATCAACGGGCCATCACGGGCCTAATTTTAGTTAAAAAGTATTTTACTCAACTTAAGTTCATGGCTTGAGTCTCCGAAGAGTCAGACTGGAACCTTAAAAGGATGAAATATGCATTTTTTAGATTTAGCAGTTCTGGCCCTAGGATCAACGATTATCATGATGGTTTTTGTGAAAAAAACAGATATCGAAAAATCACGTGTCCGAGTAAGAGTAAAAATTAGAAAATAGTTTTCGCTGCTTCCATTTTAAGCGCCTTGCGATCAACTTTTCCATTGGGTAAAAGCGGAAACTGCTTGAGACACTTGATATAATGAGGGTGCTTATAACGAGAAAGCAGAGGATTTAAATACTCTCTTAAATTCTCCACACTCAATTGATCCTCGGTCTTCAAAAAAGCAAAACCCACTTCTCCCCACTTCTCACTGGGCACTGCCACCACAACCGCCTCAGAAATACTTGGATGACTGGTGATTTGTTTTTCCACTTCGCCAGGATAGACGTTCTCTCCCCCGGAAATATACATATCTTTTAATCGCCCCACTACAAAAAAGAACCCGTCTTCGTCAAAACGAACCAGATCTCCCGTGTAGAAAAACCCATCTTTGTAAGTCTCGTCAAAGGCCTTGGGATTTTTATAATAACCCTTACAGACATGAAGTCCACCGATCAGCAGCTCACCTTGTTCGTTAACACCAACCTCGCTTCCGTCTTTTCTAATCACGCGTACCTGTGAATGAGGCATCGGTCTTCCGATGGAGCCGGCCTTAGTTACCGCAAATTGCTCCTCTAGTAAAAAGCAATTGGGGCCGACTTCTGTCAGACCAAAGCCCTGCTTAAAAACTAAATTCTTTTTTTGGTACTCATTAATCATGGTGGTTGAACAGGCCGCTCCGCCCGAAATAAAAAATCTAATCGAAGAAAAATCACATAACTTAAAACGCGCTTTTTCAAGCAGCATCTGAAACATGGTGGGAACGCCGAAATAGACTGTTAGTTTATATTTTTCTAGGCAATTGAAAAAATTTTCAGCATCAAAACTCTCGGCCAAAATAACAGTTCCGCCTAAATAAAGCAGAGGTAAACATAAAACATTGTACCCACCGGTGTGGAAAAAAGGCGTTTCAACTAAAGTGATATCCCTGGACTCCAGGCCCCAACCATTAATCGTTCCCACCTGATTGCTTAAAAGCATTTGGCCGTGAAACATTACCCCTTTAGGAACACCTGTTGAGCCCGAGGTAAAAAGCATAAGAATAGTATCGTCCAGACCAGATGCCGATTCTTCAAAATCCGAATTTTGATAAGAATAATTTTGTAATTGAATGGTATCAGTATCTAAATAAGGGGTATCCACCTTTAGAATTTTTTCCCCAACTCCTAAATAAAGCGCCGGGGCCATGCGATTAATCACATCCTCTAGTTCCGTATTTGAGAGTCGAAAATTAAGGGGCACGAACATCGCTTTAATTTTTGAGCAGGCAAGCATCAAAGTTAAATGCGCAAGGCAGTTGGCGGGAGCATGAAAAGCGACAACATCATGAGCTTTCACCCCACGTTCTTTTAAAAGCCCGGCCCAGGCATTCACTTCAGCATTTAATTGGAAATAAGAAAGCTCGCGTTTGGTGCCCTGGTCAACGACTGCGATTTTATCTTTAAAATCCAGCGCGTTTTTTTCTAAAAAATTGATCCACTTATTATTCATTTCCTTACCTGTTTATTAATCCAAGGCAAAATTATCTTGTCCATGATCGTTGGTTTTTCCAGCAGCGAAGCATGGCCAGACTTTACGATACTCAGCTCACCAAACTTCAATTTGGCCAGCATGGCCTCGTGATAAAAGACCGGGGTTAACAAATCTTCGCTTCCCGCCACCAACAAAACAGGACAATTAATTTCGCTAATTTCGATATCTGTTTCCATCGCTCCAAGAATTAAATTTTTAACCACATGATCAAGTGTTAAATCAGCTTTGTCGCGATAACTTAAAATCAACTCACTTTTAGCACTGAATACTTCTTCCCCCCAGATCCAGGGAGTGGCGACGTCAAAGCGATGCAGAGGGCCGCTTTCGAGATGGGCCAGGAGCCAGCTATTAAGTTTTGCTTTTAGCAATGGGCTGGGTTTATCGTAAGTATCACAGGCGACAATGGCCTGAGTGGGAAAACGCCTTGCGTATTCCAATACAATCCGTCCACCGTTGCTCAAACCAATCAAAATCGTATTTTTTAAATTCAATTTTAAAAGCAGGGCCTGTAAATCCAATACATGATCTTCCAAGCTGTAAACCACGTCAGGTTTGGGAGATTTCCCCTGCCCTCGACAATCATAGCGAAGAATCTCAAATTTATCTCTTAGATAAAAAGCGGCCCCATCAAATGAAGTTAAATCAGTAAAGAGACCGTTGACCAAAACAATCGTCGGGTCGCTCTCGTGAACTTTTGTTCCCTCAATCTGATAGTTTAGTTCTAGCCTAATATTGTACCACCATCAACATTCAGAGTTGTACCTGTGATGTACTTAGCGTCGTCTGAAGCAAGGAATGCATAGGCAGCAGCAATTTCAGACGGAAGTCCAAGTCTTCTTAAAGGTGATTTCTCTTCCATCATGCTCAAAACTTTTTCAGGCATTTTAGCAACCATTGGTGTAGCGATAAAACCAGGAGCAACAGCGTTGACTCTGATTTGATCTTTTCCAAGTTCTTTAGAAAGAGTTTTAGTCATAGCAATAACTCCCGCTTTCGTTGCAGAGTAATTGGCCTGACCAAAGTTTCCGTAGTGGGCAACAACAGAAGCTGCATTGAGGATTACTCCCCCGCGTCCTTGGGCCTTCATTTTTTCAGCGGCCAGGCGAGAGAGTTTAAAGATCGAAGTTAAATTAACGGCAATAACCTGATCCCATTGTTCGTCTGTCATCTTAAGAAGAGTTGCATCTCTGGTGATCCCGGCATTGTTAACAATGACATCAATTCCTTTTTCCGTTTCAGCTCTTACTTTCAAAAGGGTCTCAGCGGTTGTGACATCTCCCTGGATATAAGTCATGCGGTTTGGAAAAAGAGCGGTTAATTCTGCTTGTTCTAATGTGGGCATATCAATCAGGATCAATTCTGCACCTTCGGCATAAAATCTCTCGGCCGTCGCTCTGCCAATGCCTGAAGCTGCACCTGTAATAAATACTCTTTTATTTGTTAACCCTTTCATCAATTCTCCTTATTTTAATATTTCTTTTAACCGATATCAATTAGTTCATCTGTATCAAATGTTTTTTCATCCCAACGCATAGACATCGCAGACCACATATAACCAATGCCTGCAGAGGCAAACGTCACGTGATCGCCTTTTTTTAATAGCCCGCGTTTTTCGGCCAGTCCCAGAGAGAGAACTTGGTCCGGCGCCCCAAAGTGCCCGTAGTGATCAAGATAAATCGATTGCTCTTGGGCCAGTTCCAACGGCGCTAAAATAGCATCGTGTGCTGATTTTTTCATATGTAAAAGAGCAAGATAATCAATGGGTTTGCTCATTGATTTACTACTTGCCTCGCGAATAACTTTTAAAAAGTTTTGAATCGATCGCGCTTCCAGTCTCACTCGCATGCCATCCATGTCTGGTACTTGTAGATAAGTCAGACTGGTATCCGGATGATTGCGGGTTGGATTTTTTGTTCCACCGGCCGGTACGATAACGTCGTGAGTGAAATCGCCATCGGTGATGATTGAAGATTCAAGCAATGGATTATGATCTCCTCGCTCCAAGAGCATGGCCGAACCACCGTCCGAGAGGTTATTTAAAAAGCGAGCATTGGGGTCTTTATAATTAACCAAATCCCCTGTTCGGTGTCCTCCGCAAAGGAGAACGCGCTTTAAATTGGGATTGCTAAGCATCATGGATTTTGCGATTTGCAGGCCCAAAATTTTATTCCCACAACGAGCAGAAATATCAAAAGCGTAAGCATTTTTAAGACCGAGTTCGCGTTGTACATAAATCCCGGCAGTCCAAACAATATAGTCTTTGTATTCTGAACCGGTCCAGATCACCATATCAACGCTTAGTGGATCAATATCTTTTAATACTTTTTGAGCGGCCCTAACCGCCATTTCACCGGGATGCATGTCTGCACTAGCACGACATTTTCTAACGATTCCCATTTTTTCACGGACAACTTTTTCAGGTACGCCTGTTTCTTTGGCGATAAAAGCAGAGTCCTCAAAACCTTCCGGTAACCATACTGCCGCTTTTTTTAATACAATGGAATTCATACTAACACTTCCTTAAAAAATCGATTGAGATTAAGCGCCACTTCTGCTGGTTTTTCCAAAAAGAAGAAATGATCGGACTCAGGAATCAAAGCGATCTGACATTGTTTTATATTTTTTGCAAAAGACCCGGTATTTTCTGGTTTCACAAAACGATCGAGTTCCCCGGCCATTACTAGCGTCGGACATTTAACAACTGATAAATCAAACGGAGCTTGTAAAAAGGCCACCGCCGCATTGTTCTGACGAACTAATTCTTCGATATCTGCTTTGTTCTCCGCTTTCAAATCAACGATATGTTGATACTGAGTTGGATTTTTTTCTTTAAGCGATGGATGGACCGTGGCCATGGTTGAATACTCGGCCTGCAGTCGGACATCAAGCGTATTAAATTGGCGAAGCCCTTCTTCTGTCAGTGCGACGGGCGCAAAAAAATCTTCACCGCTTGAAAGTGTGCACATGAAGGCTACCGCTCTGACTCTTTCAGCTGCCAGTTTAATAAGTTCCTGAGCAATAAATCCGCCCATGCTGATCCCCATTAAACCAAATGTTTTAATTTTTAATTCGTCCATCACCGCGAGTGCGTCGAGCGCAACATCGCAAAGAGAATAAGTTGTGCTGGTCTTAGCAGAAGTTCCCATTCCGCGATTATCGATCAAAACAACTTGAAAATTTTTTGTGAGTTCCGGCAATAAATCGAGATAATTGTAATGACTACAGCCAAATCCTGAGAGTCCTAAAAGAACAGGTGCATTAATACTGGCCTCTGTTTTATAATAGCTCAACTCTCCAAAATCGCGCTTGATCTTTAAAGTTTGCATTCTTACCTTCACGAATATTTTATTGGTCAAAAAATCGTTTACTGTGAGAAGTCTGTCAAGGAAAGATTGGCCAAAGCACCTAGAGTAGCTTGTAAGGGTCAGCAGTTGTAAGGAAAAGGCTTTAATTGAACCCTTTCTTACTTTATCTTTTATTCTTACGGAGATACCCAATCTCCTCGACGATACGCATGTTCTCCTCTAGGATGAAAATCTTTTTTCGATTTCCCTATTTAGCAGGAGCCTGGCCTTCATGATTTTTAGTAAATATATATCAGCGATTATTTTAGCGCTATTATTGGTCTCTAATCCACTATTGGCCGGAACATGGAAAACAGAAAGAAATTCTGACCTCTATGGACATCGCAATTATAAAATTTATATCCCTGAAAACCTCTCCTTAAAACATAAGGCCCCTTTAGTTGTTATGCTTCATGGCTGTGAGCAATCGGCAGAAGAATTTGCCACCGGCACTCGCATTTCACAATGGGCCGATAAAGAAAAATTCGTCGTGCTTTTGCCGGAACAAAACTCCGCCTACAATCCATTTAATTGCTGGAACTGGGTATTGCCTATAAATAATTTCCGCGCAGGCGAACCGCAAGCTATCATCGATATGATGGATGCTGTTACCGAAAAATATAATCTTGATAAAGATCACACCTTTGCCGCCGGAATGAGTGCTGGTGCTTCGATGGTAAACATTCTTGGCAACTGCTATCCAGAACGCTTTAAAGCACTGATGTCTCACGATGGTTCTCAATACTATGCAACGGCCACCGGACTAGATTTTGTCAATGTGGTCTTAAGTGGAGCAACTGTTCCGTCAAATATTGCAGCACTCACCGGTTATGCTTGTTCAACAGCGGCCATCGAGCGGCCTTCTCAAATGCCAATCATTATTTTTCATGGAATGAACAGCCCAATGATGAGCCCCATTCACGCTTTTCAGGTTGAAGATGAAATCAAAGCTTTCAACGATTATCTGGATAATGGCATCAGGGATAATTCTTATTTCAAATCAAAAGAAGTCATCAACGTTCCTGCCAGCGAAAGCTACGGTTATAATTTATACACCACCGTCAATCAGGACAATGTTGTCCTCATCGAGCGCTACATGATCGATCAATTGGCCCACGGCTGGAGCGGAGGCACCGCCCACCTTCCTTATAATGATCCCAAAGGACCGGACGCCAGTGCCTTGATGATTAAATTCTTCAAAAAATTTGGTCTATGAAATAAAAAAGCCCCGCATAGTGCGAGGCTTTTTTATATAAATCAGCTTGAGAAAGTTACGACTTAATCGAGCTTATAAAGTTTTCCGTCACCAGTTACATGGAAAGAAGTTGAAGTGGTGATATTTTTCGTCCAGTTTTTCACGGTATAAGTCATTTCAAGAGTTGCTCCTGCTATGACATTTTGTTGAGTTCCGACGTTTGAAATTTGAAGCAATTGAGAACTGGCATCAAGATCAAAACCCCAAGCGATAGTAATATTTCGTGCTGATGCTCTGATCCCTGCAAGGTATTTACCTCTTCCGTCCATGCTGCCGTTATACTGGTAAGAGATACTGTAAACGAACGTCACCACATCTGAACCAAAACCATTTTTGTAAGCAATTTTGTAATGTTTAGAAACGGGAATCGACCATCCGCCCATATCATGAACAACAGGATCTTTAGCTTCAGATCTTGGCAGTACCGATACCGACGCCATCGGATTGTTAGTCACAACCGATTTTCCTTCCTTAATAGTTGGAATTATTTTTTGTCCGATCGCAATCAATTTATCTACCACCATAATAATGCTGTCGATGGCCCCTCTGGTTGTTGGTCCAGATCCATCAGCAGTACTCGCCGCCAACTCACCAACTCGTCCATTGTTACTAGGAGGGATCGGTGGGATATTTGGAATGCCTGGACCATTAAAGGCCTTAGAGACGATCGATAATTGTCGATCTTCAGTATTAAATTCTAGAGCTTCTTCACTTGTTAATTCTCTTATTTCCATCGATTTAACTTGGAAATAAGGATCCTGTAGGGCCTCAATTTTAGAAGTTTTTAACTTTTCAATGAACTTGTTAGGAAGTTTAGCGCTAGCGACTTCAACATTTAACAGTTGAACTGCAATCAGAGCAGCAAGAGTTAGTTTAGTTACATTTTGTATCTTCATTTTGTAATCCCCCTCGGAATCATTTGTTCTTGACCTTGTAACAAATTTAATAAAAACTGCAATAGAACTGGTAATAATTACAGAGTGATTTTCAAGCTAAAGAAGCTGCTTTAAATACAACCGCTATGAATATTCAGAGAAAAAATAAGGCCCGCAAGGAAATCTTGAGAATGGACGGATTGTTCTATCACCCTAGCTTCGTTAAAAAGGTAGAACGCGCAGAAATCATCGAGTGGCTAAAAACCCTGCATCCCATCTGGGAAATGAGGTATTCAGAACACAACCCTCCACCGGAAGGTGACGAACAACGACAGCTGCTAAGACCCGTCTATTGGCTCGGCAACTGGCAATTTGCCTGCCTCAATTACTACCACCCCCCCAAAGGAATCCATAACCGTTGTGTGACAGGTGAGGGCTATCCCCCGGTTTTAAAAAAATTGGTGACCACCATTGAAGGAATCACCAAAACTCAATTTAAAAAAAACGAAATTCCAAAAGACTGGAAACTCAATACCTGTTTAATTAATTTTTATGGATCGTCCATTGATCCTGTCAGCGGAAAGAAAAAAGATACTGCCAGAGTTGGCGATCATAAAGATTTTGAACTAGGGCCCGTGGCCTCAATTTCTTTTGGTGAGCGGGCATTTTTTCAATTTGTTCTAGGAAAAAAAGATTTAAAAAATAATATCCTCAAAGAAATTTGGCTGGACGATTGCTCGCTGCAGATCTTTGGAGGTGAGTTATATAAGGACAAAGCATTCCATCGGGTGCAAAGAGTAGAAAACAAACTCAAAACATTTTTTGAATTAAATGTTGAGCATTTTGAAACAAGAAGAATCAATTTTACCTTTCGTTATGTACCAAAAGAGCATATCATTGACTTCAACAAGCTCCCCCAGGATCAGCAATCAGATATCACCCCTTACATGCAACAACTCGCTCTTCATTCTGAACATTTTCGTAAGGCACTGATCCCAAAATAGCCACTTGACTTACGCAAAAACTACGCCTAAGCTTTTAATATGGCATTAACAAAAAAACAAAAAGAAGTTTACGATTACATTGCGGCTTACCAGGATCACCATGGTCATTCGCCCACCCAAAACGAGATTAAAGATCATTTTGGATTAAAGTCTTTGGGTTCAGTTCAAAAATACCTCCAATACTTGAATAAAGAAGGTGTGCTTGAAACTCAGTGGAATCACCGTCGTGGAATCGAAGTCAAGGCCTCCCAAACTGGCCATACAAACTCTGAGGGTGATTCAGACCTTATTCCTCTGCTGGGATTAGTTGCGGCCGGCAATCCCATTGAGGCCATCGAAAACCCAACCAACACCATCGCTGTCCCACGCCATTTTTTAAAAGGCGGCTTTCGTTATTTTGCTTTGACCGTAAAGGGTGAATCAATGATTGATGCAGGAATTTTAGAAGGTGATGTGATCGTTTGCCGTTCAACTAAAGAGGCCAGAAACGGGCAAATCGTTGTCGCCGTTATTGATGGGGAGGCCACGGTTAAGACCCTTTCGCTCCAAAATAAAAAGCGACTGGAACTTCTCCCCGCCAATAAAAACTTTTCTCCCATCGTGGTCGATGAAAATGTTTCTGATTTTAAAATAGTAGGCACGCTGGTCGGTTTACTTCGCTCTTATGCCTGATGACTGTTGGCAATGACAATGACGACGAAAAAGATTATCCACGTCGACATGGACTGCTTCTACGCTCAAGTCGAAATGAGAGACAATCCCTCCCTTCAAAATGTCCCTCTGGGAATTGGAGGACTACCGGGAACTCGCAGCGTCCTTTGCACCAGTAATTATATCGCTCGCAAATTTGGTGTTAAGTCGGCCATGCCAACTGACTACGCCATTAAGCTTTGTCCCCAATTAGTGGTACTTCCCCCCAATTTTAAAAAATATTCCCAAGCTTCAGAAATCATTCAGGCCATCTTTCAAAAGTACTCCACGATTGTAGAACCGATCTCATTAGATGAAGCCTATCTCGACGTCAGTGATTCTGAAAACGCTACCGCTCTGGCCGCTGAAATAAAAAAAGATATTTTTCTGCGCACTGGTCTCACTGCATCGGTGGGAGTTGCTCCCAATAAATTTCTGGCAAAAGTGGCCAGTGATTGGAAAAAACCTAATGGTCTGTTTGTCATCTCACCGGCCAATGTCGAAGTTTTCGTTAAATCCTTGCCAGTGAAACTCATTCCTGGCGTGGGAAAAAAGGGATTGGAAGTACTTGTTTCTCTCGGCATCAAAACTTGTGAGGACTTAAGAAAGATTCCACAGGATATTCTCGCTCAGTTTTTTGGAAAATTTAGCTACGATCTTCACCAATATGCCCGAGGGATTGATGAGCGAGAAGTCGTCTCTGAATGGGAAAGAAAATCGCTGAGTGTCGAGACCACATTTTCAAAAGATATCCAGGAAGAAGAGTGCCTTCAGTTGGAACTAAAGGAACTTTATGAAGAAATGCTCTCTCGCCTGGAGGCCCACCTGGAAGAAGAAGGTGATAAAAAAATCAAGAAGCTTTTTGTCAAAGTGAAATTCAACGACTTCGGACGAACCACCTGTGAAGAAACATTGCGCTTAAATGACCTCGATGACTGGCGAAACCATATAAATCCGGAGCGTTTCCTTCCCCTTCTTTCACACTGTCTGCAAAAAAAAGGTAATGCTGTACGCTTAATCGGGCTTGGAGTAAGATTTATCACACAAGAGGAACATGGACCTGTTCAGTTGAGTCTCCTCCCTTATTGTGGATAACAATGAATTTTGATTTAAATCTTCATTTCAAAAAATTTTCCAAAAATCTTTTTTATGATCAAAAGAGTTACGCTGATTTGAGTGCTGATATTCAAAAGTGTTCTTTGGCGCTAAACAATTTCCCCCCTGACTCTCCTGTCGCCCTTCAGCTTAAATCTCCTTATTGGGCAATGGTTGCTCTTTTAAGCTGTTTTTTAAATAACAAACTGGCAATCCTCATTTCTCATCTCGAAACTGATGTGATGCTCGAAAAATTAAAAACACAAATTCATTTTGATATCGTTATCAAAGATTCTTTTTTTGATAAGCTACCCTCTCTGCAAATTGAATTTCTGCCGGAGATTAACTCCCGGAATGCTTCAGTGGTGCTCTTCAGCTCAGGCACGACTTCCACCCCCAAAGGCGTCTGTCTCAGTTTTCAAAACCTTTATTATTCGGCATTAGGTTTTTCAGAATTTTTTAAGCAACAAGCGACTGAAACCTCACTCATAAATCTTCCTCATCACCACGTAGGTGGCATGATGATTTTATGGCGCGCTTTTTTCTCTGGCGGAAGAATCGTTACGAATTTTTGGGAACCACTTGATTTTATTTCTTTGGTTCCATTACAACTAAAGAGAATGCTAGAAGATCAGGCCAAGCTTGCCCACTTAAAAAAAATACGTATCATTCTGATTGGCGGAGCCGCTCTCTCGCCCCAACTTTCTAAAGCAGCGGCGGCCAGAGGCCTTGTGCTTTATGAAACTTATGGGATGAGTGAATCGGCTTCACTCATAACGATTAATGGAGAAGTTCTTCCCTATCGCCAACTAAAACTGGATGACGCTGGTTTTTTTAATGTGAAAGGAGAAACCTTGGCCAGCGGATATTTTATCAATCAATCATTCATTCCTTTTAAGCATGAATGGTTTAAGACTAATGATTTTGGAAAAATGACGATTGATGGGAAATTTCAATTTGTAGAACGGGCCGATCTTATCTTTATCAGTGGTGGCGAAAATATCAATCCATTACTGGTGGAAGAAGTGGTCAAGCAACATCCAGAAATAAGTGATGCCTACTTAATGCCGATTTCCGATGAGGCCTGGGGAGAGATTGGTGTTTTAATTTATGAAGCTGTCAATCCTTCTTCTTTTTCAGCGACAGAACTAAATGAACAATTAAAAATACATCTCAAATCATCGCTTCATCCACATTTAATCCCTAAGTTTTTCTTTTCCACTACCCTAAAATTTGAAGGTCAATTAAAACCAAAACGAAGCGAGCTCAAAGCACTGGCCGAAGGCCTGTATTTAAAATCAATTTTTTCACATCATTTCCTGAAAAATGAAGATCCACTTGCCCCTGCCTTAGTTCTCTTCCATGGATTCATGGGAGACAAGGAAGATTTATTAGAGGTCACGCAGGCCCTGCGCTCCCGCTACTGCCTGCTCTCGATTGATTTACCTGGACATGGGTCTACGGCCATTGAAAATTTTCACGGCCTTGATGACCTCCTTTTAAAACTAGCAAAATTTATAAAGCTCTTTTCGGATACCCCCAGCTATTATGGATATTCAATGGGAGGCAGAGTCGCACTTCAACTGGCGCTTAATCATCTAACTCCCGTTCAACTCGTTCTTGAATCGGCAGGAATTGGACTTATAGATGACAATGAAAAAAAGATGCGTTTGCGCAGCGATCAGTTGCTGCTTGAAGGCCTCGAGCAAAAGCAGGTTAAGGATTTTTTAAAAAAATGGTATGCCAACCCCATCTTTAAAAACTACTCCGCTCACAAAAATTTTAGCAAAGATTGTGAAAAAAAATCGTTACATGATGTGGTTCAATGGAAGAAGTCTCAAAATTTTTTATCACTGGGGGCCTTTCCTCTCTATGGCGAAGTGCTGGCCGGAATTAAAAAATCTCATTTCCCCATTATTTATCTCTATGGTGAAGATGATCAAAAATATAAAAGTATAGCGCTGGCACTCGCCAGTGCCGAGCTCCCAATGCTCCAAACGCTTGAGCTTATGGGGGCGGGCCACAACCCCCACAAGACCCACCCCGCTGAAATCACAGATATCTTGATAAATAAACTCAAGAATTAGGCACCAACTGCCGACAAGTTCTGATATGAGTGCTGACACTATTACCCGCATTAACTTATTACGAAGTCTCTACCAGTCCCAAGAAACTGGGAGCTCCTCTGAACAAGTTCGAGTCCTGCAACAAATTAAAAGCGAACTCAAAATAGCTAATGATGAAAAAAGCAGAGAGAACGCAGCAATCACCAATGCCACCCATTCACCGTATCTGCCAGACCAGGTTTTTTATAAAAAAGAGATCGTCTATGACTCGCTTACGGAAACGAGCTGGCGAGAAGTTAAGAGCGCCGAGGCGACGCTAAAAGACGCACAGACCGCTTATCTGGAATCCAACCGCCGCAAGCTTAATATTATTTAAAATCCTCATAAAAACAAAAAAGGCCCACCAAAGTGGGCCTTTTTCATTTGCTCTGATTTAGAATATTATTTTTTCTTTTTCTTTTTTCTCATCTTAAGAATAACAAATCCAACGGCAAAAAGACCAACGATTAAAAGCATGGACTCGGTTCCACTTCCACTTTCATCCCCATTGCCTTTCTTTTGTTTTCCGATATCTGGATTCATATTAGTTCCATCAATGACGGTCGATTCGCCAAGCAGCTCTTCATTGACGTTTTTTTGTTTCCAAGCACCATCTTTGGCAGATTTTTGATCAAAGACTTTAAGAGTAGCGATAACTTTTTCAAAAATATCCTGGTAAGAATCATAGTGATCTTTGGCCACTGAAAAAGTAACGGCGATTCCTAAATTTTCTTTTACCGTGGCCAAATAGCGAGTGTAAAAGCCAGGTACTTCAGAGGCCAAATGAAGAGCATCAACCCAGCGCTGACTGTTGATTTCTCGAACAACTACTGATTTAGCTTCAGAAATTTGAGTTTTTCCTCCAGGAAGAGCAAAACTTTTAGGCTGTTTTAAATAGGCCTGATATTGATCCAGAGAATCTTGCTCGCCTCTATATTTAGCGGCAAGAATAATAATAGCTTCTTTTTTTCGGTCTTTATCGTCGCTCTGGCAAACCCATTCAGACCCCTCGAGTGCACAATCCCAACCAGTCGGTAACTCAAATTCAGAAAATTGGCTGGAGAATGTTTTGGCCTGTACAAGACTCGGGATCGCAAGAACCAGAACTAAAGAAAATAATAAAGTCTTTAAACTTTGCATGGACTGACTCGCATCTATTTAAGTATGGTTAATATATAAATCAATTCTACACTAAAGCTTTGCTTTCACAAAACAGTTAAAACATTCCACTCTGCTGGATGCTAGTACCCACGGGCCGCAAATCCTGGCCTGATTTCGATTTCTTTAAACTTTTTGGTCAGCTTAATAACCGCCCAATCTGATCCGACTTCATAAACTACTCCTGAGGCCACCAGCACGTTACCGCCAAAATAATCCGTCTGATAGATGTCAAACTTGGCCCCTTTCTCCACATCGGTCGAGAGCCCCTGATCTATTTTGATAAAATTTCCACGGGCCGAGACCTTCAACACCGCTCCGTCGATATTATATTCTTTGAAACTTTCGATCTTAACAGACTCAGCAGTTTCACCAATAGAATCCCAACTGATGCCGGCCATTCCAAGACTGCCTTTATCGGTCGATTTACCCGCTACGATTGTTTGTCCTTTAAGAAAGAAAAGAAATTTATCAAAAGCGTAATGCATCCCTAAATAAGGGGCCATTTTTTCACGATTAATGCTGTTAAATTGATTTGACTGGCCAATGCTTAAAACTGGTTTTAATTCGGGAGTGTCAGTGAATTGATCCTTTTTTAATGAATAAATTCCTTCCACCCCGGCAAATAGTCCAAGTTTCGTAAATTGATAGCGTGTCTCGAACTTGTAGAGAATTTCTGAACTCAATTCGTTGGGGGGAGAATTATAGCCAATTTTAAAATCAAGAATCCAGGGACGTCGGCGATAAGTCGCGTAAAAATCCACTCCGTATTCACTTCCATCATCACCAAGAATAACTTCATCCACTGGCGGCACTTGAGGCAATGTATAACGGGTATTAGTATAAAGCGTTTGGCGGTATCTGAAACCCACAGCGTATCGAATGGCATTGATGGACTCAAAGGCATACTTGCCCTCGATCCCCACAGACTCAGGACCGACATTGCTAGCATCATCAGTTCCATCACTGGACGAAACACTTCTTATTTTGGCAAACAAGGAAGCTTCAAGGTTGGAGCTGATGCCATAAGAAATTTTTAAATCCGTATCAATCATACGATAGGTACTGTCAGGGGCCATCGGCTCTTCAGATCCATCAACATCGTAATAGGCACTGGTGGTAAAAATGGACGCGGCCGCCTCTATGGAGTAGGCCTTAGCGTTTAAAAGTTCCGCTCCCCCCCTTTGTAGCGCCGCTGACTCGGCATTGAGTGCAGTTAGTGCCAAGAGTGCCGGGGTGAGAGAACAAATTACTCTTAGGTATTTTGACATAATTGGTCTACGAAAAAAAAATGATCTCGAGAATCGAAATCATAAAGGTTGTTCTTGGCAATCCATTGCTGGGGGCCCTTTTCAAAGAGCACAAAACTGGCCCCGTTCATCACAAAGGGGGAGGAGAATTCTATCTTGGCGGTTTCGATCGCCGATTCGAGTAGATCGATATAATCGAATCGCCCAATTGGTAAAAGAGGATTGGTAGCATTTTTAGATTTTTTAAAACGAGCTCCCGATTCTTTTAAAAATGAATAGAGCGATTCCTGGCAGTAGAAAAGTTCAGGCGATACTTTTGGCGTTAATGCCAAAACCCCTTTTTTTCCCATTGAAAAAGTAATGCCGTTAAATTCGATCTGTGAGATCTGATCCAATCCATAAAGATGACTGTCCAACAAGTCAGAGAGTCCTTCGGTAAAACTATTGAGTTCTTCATTGTTTTGAAAATCAATGCTAAAAGGAGGCAGCAGGGTAAGCTGTAACTTCTCACCTTTTTGATATTTGGAATCAAAACGCTTTCTGAAGCTTTCAATTTTGTTGTGATGGATAGAGCCTGGATCAAAAATTAGACCGATAAAAAATTCCAAAGCTCACTCCAGTTTAAAATTTATCTTAATAATAGAGTAAGAAGAATCTGAACTGGTGACAAGTATTAAATTTTAAGCCGCTTTTTTCTGGTCGGCCATCTTCGGAGTTCTCGGCAATGAAATGCGATTAATCCACATATCGTGGGCCACTTCAAAATCAAAAATACCACCACTCTCTAGCGCCAGATGGTGAATCGATTCCAGCCCCAGGCCAGGACTTAAGGGTTTTTCATCAAGAATTAGTTGAGGAAGATTGTCGGATAAGTTGGTTAAGTCTTTTTGTTCGTTAAATTTATTTCTGGTTTCAATGGTGAAAAAATCTTCACCATAATCAAAATAAAAATGCACTTCAGCGCTCTTGGCCTCGGCCATATTTTTAATCAGATTATTCATTATCCGATAAAAAGTTGGAAAATAAATAAGGGCATTCTTGCGCTCCTCCAGACTTTTGTCATAGCAGAGAGCACCCTTTAAATGAATAAAAGTTTGAACCTTAGGAGCAGGAAGATAAGTTTGGATCAGGCCACTTAAGGAGTTTTCGGCGACACTAAATGGCACCCAGTCATAAGTGCTCGAAAGATTTTTATGTTTAAGATGAAAATGGTCTTTGATCAAACTTTGAAGCGCTCGGATTTCACTCTCCACTATTTTTATTTCTTCTGACTTTATATCCTTACCTAGAGTTTGACGTTGATTCAAAAACAAAAGCAGTCCGTGGGTGTGATTGATTATGTCGTGAAAAAAAAGGCTTTCCCTTTTTTGGTTTTCATCTTTTTCTAAATGGTTTTTCTTACTAAACCGAAACATCAGGCCCTCTTTTAAATTCAGCATAACACTTCATAAAAAAGGGCCTGGAATCTTCTACTTTACCGGTAGATAAATTGCTTTTGATCCAAGTTCCTCTTCAATACGAAGAAGTTGATTATATTTCTCCATACGATCCGAGCGGCTTGCCGATCCTGTCTTGATATGAGCAGAACCTGTGGCCACTGCTAAATCAGCAATGAATGAATCCCCGGTTTCGCCTGAGCGGTGAGAGATGATGGCCTTATAATTATTTTTATAACCCAGCTCCATCGCTTCAAACGTTTCTGTCAGTGTACCGATCTGATTGACCTTCACCAAAATGGCATTAGCCTCGCCGGCCTTAATGCCTGCTTCAAAGATTTTCTTGTTGGTTACAAACAGATCATCACCAACTAATACAATTTTTGAACCAAGTGCCTTCGTCAACTCAATCCAGCCTTGATGATCACCTTCATCTAAACCGTCTTCAATGGAATATATCGGATACTTTGCGCATAAGTCTGAATAGTATTTAACCATCTCAGAAGTACTGTAGTCTTTTCCTTGCATATTATACTTGGCGTTCTTATAAAATTCAGAAGCTGCAGAATCCAGCGAAATCGAGATGTCCACTCCGGGAACATATCCAGCATTTTTGATGGCGGTCAAAATGCACTCAATGGCCTCTTCGTGACTTTTTAGATCGGGCGCAAACCCTCCTTCGTCTCCAACATTGGTGGAGTAATTTTTGTCATGAAGAACTTTTTTCAAGGCATGAAAAATTTCTACTCCGGCGCGAAGATTTTCTGCAAATGATTTTTTCAAATGAGGAACAATCATGAACTCTTGAATATCAAGATTATTTGAAGCATGAGCACCACCATTGATGATGTTCATTAAAGGAGTCGGCATAACCAATTTATTAAAAGCATTTGGAGCATGCAGTTTTTCAGAAAGGTATTGAACCAGAGTCATCCCAGAGTCGAGTGCGCCAGCTCTGCAGGCCGCCATCGACACGCCTAAAATGGCATTGGCCCCAAGGTTGGCCTTATTCTCAGTTCCATCCATTTCCAGCATAGCAAGATCGATTTTTTTCTGGTCGGTGACTTCCAGACCAATTAATTTAGGAGCAATTTTTTCGCGAATATTTTGAACTGCTTTTAAAACAGATTTCCCCATATAATAAGATTTGTCGCCATCGCGAAGCTCAAGCGCCTCTTTTGAACCGGTTGAAGCACCTGAAGGGACTGCCGCTCTTCCCATAAATCCAGCTTCGGTAAAAACATCGACTTCCACCGTAGGGTTGCCACGAGAATCGAGAATTTGGCGCGCTTTAATTTCTTTAATTTTTGACATGCATATTTCCTTTGAAAGGTCCGTAGAGGGACTCACGGTTTTTTTGGGTCCATAAATTATTTGAAGTTGAGAGAAAATGAAAAAATTTTTCAGGTTGATGGGCGTCCTGCTCGATTGATTTGGTTAGATCGCTCACCCGTTGGGCCACGTGCGAACAAGGAGAAATCGTTTTTAGATTTAAAAATTTTTCAATTCGATTTCTGACCAAAGGATAGTGGGTGCAACCTAAAATGGCGTAGGAGTAATGCTGAGATTTTAAAAAAGACAATTCAACTTCTAAATTCTGTTGAAATATTTTTTCAAGATTGGTGCCTTCACCTGGGTGGTAATAATATTCTTCGATTAACCTGGCCAGATTTTTAAGACTGTAATGATCAATTTGAGATTGGGGATCAAGCCGCTCCTTGAGTCTTTTGAAGCGTTCTGATTTTCCGGTGGATTCGGTGGTGAGTACCATCATTTTTTTTTCATCATCACGCAGCCCTTCGGGCATTTTATAATAGGCATTGAGATAAGGTTCGACCCCGACAAAGGGAATCGATTTAAATTTGTCTCTCAGCTGATCGATACTTGCCGCCGTCGCGGTGTTACAGGCGACCACGATAAGATCAACGCCCTGGGCGAGAAGTTCCTGGGTAATGACAATAGCGCGTTCTGTAATGAACTCGTCGGATTTTGGGCCATAGGGGGCGTGGGCGTCGTCGCTGACATAGTAATAGCTCGCTTCCGGCAACGCCTGGAAGAGTTCGGCCAAAACACTAAAACCCCCGATCCCAGAATCGAAGATCCCTATTTTTTTCGTTTTAAAAATTTTGTCAGTATTCGTCATATCAGGCATTATCTTAAACAAAGAATTAATCAAAGTTAAGGGCAAAAATGTTCAGTTTTCTAAAGTTTGGCAAGAAAAAATCCCAGCTGCTCCTGGAGCGCTTTTATCAACACGCTGGCTTAACTAGGGCCGATTGGGTCTCTATTGCGATCAATAAAAATACCATGGCAGGGAGTTTGTTAACTAAAGAGCTTGAGATTCTCGCCGCGGCCGACACTTTTAGTTTAAAAATAGCCGAGACCCCAGCGGGTCAACTATTCCAGTTATGGCAAAATCAGCGGCCCCAAACCAAAATCCTGCTTGATCCCCAGTCCCCTCTCCTCGGCCAGTTCAATTTATTAATTGATCAATTAATTGAGGGCCAATTATTCATCTTTCAGACAGAATTGAACAAATCACTTAGTTCAAAAGATTTCTCTGCCAACGAGATCTCCCAAGATGAAAAAGCTCTGGAGTGGATGCGAGTCAGCTTCAAGGTACTGGAAAAGGCAATTATTGAAAGCCTTACAAATCCAGAATTTCTTTTTCAAGCACTTTTCTTTTTTGGCAAAAATCCCAAATCCCAAAACTTAGAGATTCGCCTAATTCTATTCAACCTCGATATCAAATTCGTCTTTCTGGAAAATGGTCTGGTCAGAATCAAAATCTATAACGACAAAGAGCAATCTTTTGGCAGCAGTCAAAAAGCTGCGTTGGAAGGAGATTTCAATTTCAGAAAAAGAGAAATGCTCGACGAACTGACAAAACTAATTTCGGTTATTTCCCCGGGAATTAAAATTTCTTGATATTTTATTTTTTAGTTACGACTGGCGTTTTTCTAAAGAGATTAAAGGCGGAACAAATTTCACACGTCAGTCCGTCGCAACCTCTCGCCGTACAATATTCACGTCCATAAAAAATAATTTGCAGATGAAGTTTATTCCATTTTTCTTTGGGAAAAACTTTTTTTAAGTCTTCTTCAGTTTGTTCTACATTTTTACCGCTGGTAAGACCCCAGCGCTGAGCGAGCCGATGAATATGAGTATCGACCGGAAAGGCCGGGATGCCAAAACTTTGGGCCATGACCACCGAAGCTGTTTTGTGACCAACACCTGGTAGCGACTCCAGCGCTTCAAAACTCTGTGGGACTTCTCCCTCATAGCGATCAATCAAGATTTGGGAAAGTTCATGAATCGCTTTTGACTTTCGCGGTGAAAGCCCGCAGGGCCTGATAATATTTTCAATTTCCAACACTTCTAACTTCACCATTTTCCTAGGAGTATTGGCCTTCTTAAAAAGGAACGGAGTAATTTTATTTACCCTGACATCCGTGCATTGGGCAGACAACAATACGGCGATCAATAAGGTATAAGCGTCGCTATGATCCAAAGGGATCGGAGTTTCGGGATAGAGCTCTTCTAAGCGCTTGAGAATATATTCTGCTTTTTCCTGACGTAATGACATGTTATAATTGTGACAATTCATACTTATTTAATCAACCATTATATGAGGAATAAAATACTTAGTTCAGGAAATTGCAAACTGCGTTTACAATTTTAGTAAGATAATGGTTAACCAAGGGCCAATATGTTTCGCAAGCTGTTTTTTGTTCTCTTTATCATTTTTAATGTACTTAGTTTCGATTCAGTTTACGCCGCCGGCAAAAATGAAAAGGCCCTGGCCAAGACGCTCAAGAAGATTGCTCCTGCAGTCACCGCTGCTGGGACAATTGATTACAAAGCTGGATGCTCGACCTGTGCTCAAATCGACACTCCTACTGACAAGAAAACAAGTAATCTTTATTCCAAAGATAACGACCAGACAATTGAACTCACCACCCTCAGTGAAGACGATGCAAATTCGGCCTTTGCCGAAATTGCAGCGAGAAAAGATATTCCTTTTGGTTTCCCGATGGACGGCTGTTATGCCCGCGCCCATAAAGTGGTCCGAATTCTTGAAGACCAGGGTATCATTGCCGGAAAGGCCTTCGTAGAAGGAGAGCTTTACGTTGATACAAAATTTGGAGAGGTGGGCTGGGGATACCATGTGGCCCCGGTCGTTATGGTAAAAAAAGGAGCGTCAGTCATTCCCTACGTCTTTGATCCTTCTCTTTTTACAAAACCAGTTCCGCAAACAGAATGGAAAGCAAAAATGCTGAGCAAGACTAAATCTAGATTTGCCAGAGAATATTATACCAATCGATACTCTTACGATCCTAGCGATAGAACAAGCAACTACAGCGACTATACTGACGAATCAGTAGAAGACATGGAGCAGACCAACCGAAATTTCAGCCGCATGCTCTATATCCATAACAATCCCAAAAAAAAATAATTTAAATAAAGGATAAGCTAATGAAAAAAATTTTACTGATTCTTGCCACCTTAATGGTTTCGTCTCAATCAATAGCAGAAACACAAATGAAAAATGAAATTACGGATTCATTCACCGACAAAGTCAAAACGATCAAAGAAGATGACAAAGAAATAGTCGTTCAATTTACTCGCCATGCAGCTTTGTACAAAATGGCAAAGAGTAATCCCCGCTTTGAAGAACTCAAAACGAAACTAGAAAAATTGAAAAAAGAAGAAAAGAAAGTTAAAGTGGTAGCAGTGCTGCCAATGATGGAAATCAAAGACATCGCGGAATAATAAACTTAACTCTAAGTCCTTGGAGGGCTTGTGAAAATTGATGTAGTTCAAGATGCTAAGGACCACACTTACACGATTACCATTAAGGTTGATCAATTTAAAACTCTTCGTGACTATGAAACAATTCATAATCTTGTCAACGCCATTTCTCTCGATTTTGATCTCGACCCAGAGATATCAATTGAAGACTTAAAAAATATTGTGATTGAGGCCAAAAAAGAAGAAGCAGAAGAAGTGACATGTGAAATCGGCACAGAAGGAATAGACATCGAATTCTAATTTCTATTTTATGCGGCTTCGCCTTTATCGCCTTTTAATTTTTGATTATACCACTCCGGTGCCAGAAAA
>Ga0066404_1000075_pt1 | contig 36697 bp, 33 predicted proteins | sample LakWasMeta4_LOW4_2_FD_59491 | JGI IMG/M metagenome (GOLD analysis project Ga0066404, IMG submission 59491) | Freshwater sediment methanotrophic microbial communities from Lake Washington under simulated oxygen tension - Sediment Metagenome 4_LOW4 | ecosystem: Environmental > Aquatic > Freshwater...
ACGACAATATCTTCAAAAAAGCTTGGAACATAATTACACGGGACCATTTCACCAATGTATTTTCCAGTTTCTGGATCTTTTCCAGTCTGAACCCATCTAAAAATATCACGGCATATATAATTTCCGTTTTTATCAATACCTAAAATTTCTGAAATATGTGATGTTCTTCTTCCACCATCATGGAAACGGGAACATTGAACAACCAACTGCATGGCAGAGGCCACCATTTTTCTAACAGCATCTGGTGGTATTTTTGTATCTCCCATCAAGCACAACGTTTCCAGTCTTGTGCAGGCATCAACTGGATTGTTAGCATGGACCGTCCCCATACTTCCATCGTGACCAGTGTTCATTACCTGAATCAAGTCCAGCGCTTCTTCTCCTCGAACCTCTCCAACAATAATTCTGTCTGGGCGAAGTCTCATGGCCGAAAGAACAAGTTCGCGAATACTTACTTCAGAAACCCCACGCTCAGGGTCTGCTTTACGAGTCACGAAATTCACAACGTGTTCAGCTTTTACCTGAAGTTCAGCAGAGTCTTCAATGATTAACAAGCGCTGTGTTTTGGGAATGCGTGAACCTAAAACGTTCAACATCGTGGTCTTACCAGATCCCGTACCGCCTGAAACAATAATATTTTTTGAAAGAAAAATACAAATATCCAAAAAGCGGGCCGCATCTTTTGATAGTGATCCAAAACTAATAAGATCATTTAGGGTTAATTTTTCTTTCGAAAATTTTCTGATCGCCGCAGTGGTTCCATTTCTGGCCATAGGTGGAAGGACAACTGCTATACGCGAGCCATCCGGCAAAAAACCATCAAGCCGTGGATTATCTTTATCAATTCTTCTTCCAATCGACTGAGCAATTGCTCTCATCGCTGCAAGCAGTGCTTCTTCATTATGAAATTGAGAATCTGTTTTATAGACAAGACCTTTTTTTTCAACAAAGATCTCTTTAGGCCCGTTGATCATAATTTCAGAAACGCCAGGATCTTCAAGGTGTTCCTTGATCGGATAGAGAAACTGGTCAATGGCGTCCTTGAAAACTGATGACATTTTTTATTACTCTCTTCGCTCTAAACTTCTCGTTAACTACTCTTTACTATCCAAATCCATGACATCGCCCATTCCCTTAAGATCACTGAGCTCTTCACGCTTAATCTGAACCCATTCACTCGGCGTTTCCTTGGGTTTCCAGATTTTAACAGTATCTGAAGCGAGACCGCGTCTCATGGTCTCATCTCTATCGGAAGCTTTCTCTAAAACCATAACCCTTCCCGTGAAGCTATTATTGGGGCAATTAAATTGAAAAACGCCAACCTTATCAAAAAAGGTTTCTGCCTCCGCGATTTTCTGAGGGGCAGCTGAAGTGTAAACATTTTTATCAGGTATATTAAAACAGGCCGAATCGACCCCCACCGCCGTCACGAAAAAACGGACTTTCTCCCCTTTAAAAACCACCAGTCTATTAGGAAAAAAACCATCTTTGCTTACAATGATCGCCTGCTCGCGATAAGGCACATCAAGCGTGCGCTCCTTATTATAACTCTCTTCCAGTGCCTGGGCAGCAGGCGCCAATAACACTGTCAGGATGGCCAGGAGCGAGCATGTTCTAATTTTTAGTGATTTGATAAATACCTCTCAAGACCTAGTTGTCTCTTTGAGGTCCTATCGGTACCTGAGCGAAAAACTTTAATCGGGAAATAGTGGCCAGCTTTTTAAATGGTTATGTCGCTGGGAGTGCTATCGATGGGAGTGCGTGGCTCCAGGCCAGGGGAAGGAGTTGGCGGCAGTGCTTTTTTATTGTTAATCGGTCTTTTAAGGGCGCTTAATTTTTTAAACAAAATTTTAAGCTCCCCTTCTTTATTTTCAAATTCGGGATTCCCCTGATCAACTCCGGCGGGAATAGAAAAGCTGCGTTCAAAATGGACTTTGGTGATACGTTTCGTTTTCTTGGCAGGGGCTTCCTCAACTGATTCGACGTCGCCTTTTAACAGGATTGAGCCTTTTTCAATTTTTATGGTTAAGGGTCTGTCTTTAATTTGCTTAACTTTTAAAACAAAAATTTGGTGAGTATCAGTTTCTCTCCAGTCATACTCCCCAATCACCGCCCCCCCCATAACGCCAGCGGAGTCAAAACTATTTTTTTCAAAACGTTGGATCAGGTCTTCAAAACGTTTATCAAAGTTTTGAAATCCAGAATCATTCAAAAGAGATTTAATCATCTCTTCCCGGGCCTTCATAATTTCTTCGATTTGTTGATCAATACTGGCACTTCTCGTTTGGCCAAAAGTGCAAACTGCAGAGAACATCAATAAAAGAACGATCATCTTTTTCATAATGCTTTTATACCTCATAAAAAATTAAAAGTTTTCTAATTTTATTATATCGTAAGCGGGCATTTCATATGGGTGATTTTTTTTTAGTGCCACAATAACATCCCTGATAAAAATGTCATCGCAAACCATTTCGATCTTAAGTTCATTTACCTTTTCAAGTTTACCAATGGAGCCAAGCGAGGGATTTGCTCCAGCAAGAGCACTAAACTGACCGATACCCGCCACTTCGAAGCAGCAGCGTTCGTAGTTTCCGATCCGCCCAGCGCCGGCCGCAAACATCGCTTCTTTGACAGCTTCTGCATTCTGGTGAGGGACAAAAAAACTCACTTTATACATACAACCTCAGCATTTCCATTCCAATAAAAAAAGCCCCTAAGAATTACCTTAGGGGCCAGTATTTTAAAATAAAATTAGCGCAATTTATTTTTTTGGAGCTGGAGCTGCTGGAGCTGCTTCAGCTGGAGCTTTTTCAATTCCAAGAAGTTCAACTTCGAATACTAATGTCTCTCCACCACGAATTTTTGGAGGTGCACCAGCGTCTCCATATGCAAGTTCAGAAGGAATAACAAATTTTGTTAATCCACCTACTTTCATAAGTTGAACACCTTCAGTCCATCCTTTGATTACGCGATTAAGTGGGAAAGAAACTTCCTTACCTCTTTCTCTTGAAGAATCAAATACTGTACCGTCAGTTAAAGTTCCATGGTAGTGAACTTTTACGATATCAGTTTCTTTAGGACTTGGTCCTGTACCTTCTTTAACATGTTTGTATGCCATACCTGAAGCCGTTTTAGTTGCTCCCTCTTTTACGAATTTATCAAGAAATTCCAGGCCTTTCTTTTTTACGTCGACCGCTTGTTTTTCCATACGAGCTTTGAACATATCTTGAATTTTTTGTTGGTAGGCCATAGGGTCAACTTTTTGTTTATCGCCCTTAGCTGCATCTCTCAATCCTGCAGAAAGAGAATCAATCTCTGCGTCAGACATTGCAAGTTGAGTTAAGCGAGAACCAAACATTGTACCGATTGAGTAAAACGTTTTCTCTTCTTCAGTTTTAGGATCTTTTCCTTTTGAACAGCCGACTGCAGTTAGTCCCACTAGAGCTAAAGCAATCAAACTTGTTAGAACATTCTTTTTCATAACTTTTCATTCCTTTGTAAAATTTGATGAATAAATTTTATATTACCTATACGTTAATGCCGAACTTCTTAAAGATCAAGAGACTAGCGCGCCCTTAAGGGATACTTTTTAATAGATCAGATTTATTTTTTGAGGCCGGTAGTGATTTTTCCCAATCTCCGTAGAGAGGATTGGGGAAAATAATAAACTTTTCACCAAACTCTTTCTGATGGGAATCGACTAACGCAGCGCGCTCATCGCTGCTTTTATGGTCCCAGTCCTTATGAAAATCGCCCAAGTTGTCTCCAAAATATAACACTACATCGTATTTTTTTAAGACTTCCAGCCGTCTGCTCTCCTTGCCCCATTGGTCACTTAACAGATAAAGATTTTCTTTTTTAACAGGTATCCCCAGACGTGATAAGTTTTCATAAGTGTCTTCTTTTTGAGTGGTAAGCCGATTAGAGATGTAAATGACCTCCACTTGTCTGGAAACTGCATACTGAAGAAATTCCCGGGCCCCGGGAATGCCCACTGCCGCTTTCTTGGCCACCCATTGATTGAAGCTGCCTTGATGCCAATTTTGCCGTCTTTGGATTTCATCGGCCCCGCTATAAGAGTTATCCAGAACCGTTTCATCGATATCTAAAACGATAGCTCTTTTTCTATTATGTTTATTTTCCAGCTCGCGATCCAGCTTGCTTTTGGCAAGATTGTAGGCCTGATAACAAAGGGCCCGATACTCTCCACTTCTTTGAAACCACAGATAAGCACCTATCTGATATTCACGATTAAATTGATCAGTGTTGGCAGTACTTTTAAGCGGCAGACGGCCACAAGCAATAGAGAGGACTAAAAGAGCACTCATCAAAAGTGCTTGAACTGATCTCATGTTAACTCCGTATAAAAAAATTGACTGTCGTTAGAATCCCGCTTCATCCAGGGCCAAATTCGCCATTCGATCACACATTTCATTTTGAGGATGACCGGCGTGACCTTTGACCCACAGAAATTTAATATGATTAAAACTCGCCTTTAGCTGGTCCAATTCCTTCCATAGAAGCAGATTTTCCGGTTCTTTGTTATCGGCCTTTTTCCAGCCTCGTCCCTTCCATCCCGGAACCCATTTCTCTATGCCTTCAACCACGTATTTTGAATCGCTATAGACAAAAACAGGACTTTCATGGTCGGAGACACCTTCTTCAATCCACTTCTCAACCAGACCTTTCAGTCCCCGAATCACCCCTTCTAATTCCATTTTATTGTTAGTGGTGGGAACATCTACTCCCGATGATTTGAGGATAACTTCGGAGTTTGTATCCTGGATCATGGTCGCCCAAGCTCCGGGACCTGGATTTCCCCGACACGCTCCATCAGCAAAAATAGCAAAGCCCGCAGAGAGCTCACGCATTTCTTCCGGCAGTGGAAAACTAGTGGCCAAATCGAGGCTTACTGATTTTTTGTCTTCCGGAAAGGCCAGGGCCTTAAGGGTCAGCTGATCCAGTGCAAGAAGGGCCTGTGAATCATCGTCAAAAACTGTGCGTAATTTGCGAAGATTTTTTAATATCTCTGACTTTCTCATTTTGATCTCTCGATGGTGTTTCTATTGGCAAATTCTAACGGAATCAGTATTCTTTTTAAAGCGCTTATGTTAAAACTTCGTAAATGAGTACAGCATTTTCAATTAAGGTCTATAAACAATATTTTAATTTTGCTTCATCGCATTTCATGCTTTTTAAAGATGGGACGCGCGAGCCATTGCACGGTCACAATTACCGGGTACAAATTAAAGGCAATGCCCTCGATTTAAACGACGATATGGTTTTTGATTTTTTAGATATCAAGCCCATCGTTCGCCAAGTCTGCGACTCTCTCGATCATAAACTTTTAATCCCTAAAAACAATCCTCATCTGCACATTGAAGTCAGTGAAAAAAACTACATCCTGAGTACACGCGATGAAAGCATTTTCAGTATTCCTCAAACAGATGTCCTGATTTTGCCAATTGAAAATACTTCCGCGGAGAGAATTGCCGCTTATCTGGCCTATCAGATCAGAGATTTAGTATTGGAAAAATTTCAATTTGAATTTAAAGAACTGGAAGTCGAAGTTGAAGAAACACCTGGGCAAGCTGCCATTTTTGTTTTAACCAAAGAATAATAAGGATCATTATGAAATTCGTAGAACTTGCGTCTGGAACTAGTGTAAAAGGCAAAAGCATTCACGCTTATAAATCTGAAACCAATGCCCCTAAATACAATTATATCTTAGGCGCCGTACACGGTGATGAAGTCGAGGGCGCACATTTAGCAAGTGAACTCTTTAAATGGCTATCTTCTACCACCGAAGTGGATATGCCCATTATTGTTGTTCCCGTTGTCAACGTTGATGGTTTTGAATTAAACTCCCGAGTCAATGGCAATGGCGTAGATTTAAATAGAAATCTTCCATCTGACCAATGGACCAAAGAAGCGCGTGAAGAAAAATATTTCCCTGGAACAGCTCCACTTTCTGAGCCTGAAAATAAATATCTCGTTTCTTTGTTTGAGCAATACCCACCACGTTTTATTTTGAGTTTTCACTCGTGGTATCCAGTCATCAATTACAATGGGGCCTGTAAAGAAATTGCTGAATTCCTGGCAAGCTATAATAAGTACCCAATCGAAGCTGATTTCGTTACTCACCCAACACCAGGGTCATTAGGTGAATACGGCCCTCAAGTTCATGGCTCACCGGTACTGACATTTGAGTGCCCGGTGCTTTCAGAAACAACGACGCTAGAAAGTATCTGGAAGGAAAATGAAGAGGCCTTTAAAAAACTCTTCACTTCCAAAATCATCGAAACTTTTAAAGCTTAAGACTAAACATCTTCAAAGCGCGAATCATCGTGACTAGGCAAATGCAATTCCCCTGCACTTTTTTTCTTGGTCCCAACTGAAGCGTTGTGTATTTTAGACTCAGCTTTTACAACGGTTGAAGGCCTTAGTGCTTTCTTTTCGGGAACAAACTTTTCCTTTATCGCTGCTTTTTTAAATTCATTCTTGTTGGCAGTGACAGTATTTTTGATCTCTAGCTTTTGGCCACCAGTTAAAAAATGAGTCAGCTTTTCAGAGGTAAATTTAATTGTATTGGACAACTCCATAACCTGAGCAGCATTAGTCGAAACGCTTTGGGAAGCAATCGTATTTTGGTTTGTCACTTCATCAATCTGTCCCATCGCTTTATTAACTTCTTCTATCCCTTGCGATTGCTCTCCTGAAGCATGAGCAACCTCTGAAACCAAGGATTCAACGCTGGAGACAGTCTGATTGATTTCGTCTAAGGCCAAATTACATTCCTTGGCCCGATCCACACCTAATCTAATTTTGTCTTTTCCATCACCCACTAAGCGCTCAACTTGAGTTTTAGTAGTCGTTACAATTTTATTAACTTTTACAATACTTTCATCCAATAAATTTTTGATTTCATTGGCGGCATTCCCACTCATCTGGGCGAGGTTACCAACCTCTTCAGCAACTACCGCAAATCCTTTTCCTTGCTCACCTGCTCTTGCCGCTTCGACCGAAGCATTAAAAGATAAAAGCTTAGTTTGGAAGACGATATCGTTTATAACTTTAGTTTTATCTGAAATATTTGTGATAACTTGGACCATCTCGTTGAGTTCAGAATTATTTCTTTCCATAAAAGCGTTAAAAGCATCATTATTCTGATTAATTTCTTCCATCGCATTCAACATATTATGAACGGCCTGCTGCCCGCTTTTTACTGAATCGAGACTGGTGGTTGAAGAAGCTTTGGCGTTGTTAGCATTGTCCGAATTTCTTCTGATCATGGCCGAAATTTCTTCCAGACTTGAAGCTGTCTCTTGAACCGCTGCCGCTTGCTCGGTGGCACATGAAGAAAGCTCGGTACTTAATGAACTCATGGTAGTCGATGATTCACTCAACTGCGGTGTGGTTTGATTGAGTTCATCGATAACACTTGTGAGCTGTCCGGTCAGGGATCTTACTAATAAAGTCGCAATAATTAAACTGATGATAAAACTTAAGACCATAATCGCAATAATGACTTTGGTTGCCAGTGCTGCAATATTCGTCGAGGCTTGAGACCAATTGGTGGCCTCCTTTTCTTGAAAATGGATTAAATCGTCGATCGCTTGCAAGGTCTCAAGTGTGGCGGGATTGTATTCTTGGAAATAAATATTTAATACTTTTTCGGAAGACCCTTCTTTTTGATAGGCTTCCAATAATTTTTCTCTTAGTGGCTTTAATTTTTTCATGTTCTCAGCAATTTTATTATAGACCTCGGCTTCACCTTCAACGAACGGAATCTCGTTATAACCCTTGTCGGCCACTCGGTAGTCTTCGGCCGCTTTATCAATTTCCTTAATTGATTCCTTCACTTCGGCTTCATGGCCCGTGGGAAAGCCCACGATAAAAGTAAACTCTCTTCTGATTTGAAGAATAGCATCTTTCATATCTGCCATTCTTTCGATATTCCCCATATTAATGCTCACCACGTGATCATATTTGCTTACCACTTGCTGAAGGTAAACGTAGGCAAAACTACCAACCACCAGGGAAAATAGCGAGACTAAGACAAAGGCCAGGAAAATTCTGTATTTCAAATGAATATTTGTAAACATGACCTATCTCCAATTTTTGATTAACTCTTTTTTTATCGACCCGAATAAACTTTTATCTTAATTTTATATTAATAAAAAAAAAAAGCCCGCAAAAAGCGGGCCTCATATGATTTAGTTAAACAATTTGGATGGAGTTTAAGCCTTGGTAAACTTGATAACTTCAACCGGGCAAGCTTCGGCCGCTTCCTGAATTTTAAGCCCGTCATTAAGAGGAGCTCCGGGGCGAATTAAACAAGTAGTATCTGTCACATCAAAAACTTCGGGATAGATGCCTTCGCAAGCATCACACACAATACAACCTGGTTCAATCCAGACCTTTGCTACGCTAAAATTACTAGCTGCCGCTGCTCCAACTTCCGCACTGCCCGCTGCTGCCCCGGCAAATGCCGCTGCAAATTCAGGGTTGGTGGCTAACTTAAGCGCTTTTCCCGTTCTTGGAAGAGGAGGAGAAATAAAGGTTCGCTCTGGTATTTCAAATCGTGGCTTAGCATTTGGAACAGTTAGTTTTTCATTCATTTCATCTGCCGTTACACTGGCAGTTGAGTATTTTGCTTTAAAAGCTGAACCCTTCATTGAAATTTTATGAGTCACGCTGTCTCGGGAAGAAGCAACTTCGATTTCAAGTGTGGCGTCTTCAATCCCTTTTGCCGATAACAGCTCCTGCATTTTAGAACCGAGCTCTAAATCGCGGGCAAAATCAACACCAGAGGGATCAAATTCGCGAAGAATGTCCATTTGAGTCGGGGATCCGAAGGGATTAAAAAGCTGAATTTTTACGCGGTCAAAACGAACAGGTTCCGCACTTTGATCCCAGCTAAAACTGAAAGCAAATCCCTGATCACCAAATTTACTTTTTAAAATTTCGATTTTTGGTTTGATAAAAAGAAAATTAAGCGCACCAGAAAGCAAGCTCAAAGCTCCAATTCCAATTAAAAGTCCAATTCCTAAAAGAATCGCCACGGCCATGGCAATAAAAGTCGTGTTCACAAAAACTCCTAAAATATATTATGAAGGCGAGTCAAATCATCAGCTATTTCCCTTTTATTTTAACATAAGAATTTGAGATGTTTAGGAAAAAAGTGAAATTGAGAGCTGAAGATTAAAAATTGCGTGTAATTCCTCGCCCATCGGGCGCCCCAGACCCAGCAAAGTTCCATCTTCGTTATAAACCCAATAATAGCTCTTCGAACAAATTTCTAATGGATTGCTTCTTTTTTCAACTTCTGCCAGGGGAAAGCGTTGGCCCTGTAAATAACGTTTAGTTTGCGCCAGAGTTAAATAAATATGATCAAGCAGAAGCACCTGATCCAAAGCGATAGCATGGCCCTCTAATTCAAAGGGACTATTTTTCAGAGGCCAGGATTCTTGCTTCAGCGAATGCTCAACCCCCAGCGTTCCAATCGCCGTTCTCTCCAGCGCCTCGAGAGCTCCATGCCCTTCCAGTAAATTGGCGATTTCTTCAAACAAACTTCTCACATAAGTTCCTGAAGAGACGCTGACCACAAATTCAAAATAAGGATATTTGTATTCGATAATTGAAAATGAATAGATTTCGCGCTTAACTTTTTCTTTTTGAATCAAGCGCCCTTCCAATGCATGCTGATAGAGACGCTTACCTTCAAATTTGGTAGCTGAAACCGCATGGGGGCTTTGCCAATACTCACCTAAAAACTTTTCCCGCAGATAGGCCTCAAGCTTCTCGACAGACTCATTGATCCATAGATCATTAATATCTTTCTTAGAAATGACGGGAGAAGTTAAATCGCCACTTTCTGTTTTTCCACCAAACACTCCACGGGCGCGATAAGTCTTAGGCAGCAGTTGATGAACGTAATCATTTAGCCTTTGGGCCCCCTGGATACCAATCAACAGCACCCCTTCCGCAAAGGGATCAAGTGTTCCGAAATGACCAATTTTTCCAAAATTAAAATTGAGATTTTTTTTAAAATGATGAACAACATCAAAGGAAGAAATGCCCACAGGCTTTCGGACATTAAAAACTAGCGGAATTTTTGTAAAATCCATTGGAGAATTACTCGTTGTCAGAATCGGACTTCGAACCTTGAAGAAGATCCATGATTTTTTTCTCTTCTTCAAATTGATTGTCGTAGACAAAACTGATTGAAGGAACATGTCTGACATCAAGAACCTTCGCCAACTCTGATCTGATTCGACCAGCAGCTGCCTCGATCGCCTTTTTAGCGTCACCTCTGGTAGAAGCATCAAAAGTATCCCAGGAAATAACGGCGTAGCCATAATCGGGAGACATTTCAACTTTTGTAATGCTCACTCTTTGCAGACGGGAGTCACTAATTCCAGTACGAAGCAGACTGTTGATTTCATTCAACAGTCTTTCTTCAAATTTTGCTTTCTTAAAATTATTTTTTTTTGCCATAAATTCTTATAGATTAGGACGTGCTTCTTTCGATCCAGAGTGAGTCATTCCTGCCGCATCATCTAATGTTCTTTTCTTTTGAATCATTAAGTAAGCTTCAAAAATATCTGCTTGTTTAATATCAGAATATCCTTCAAGTGAAATACCACATTCATAACCGTTCTTAACTTCTTTCGCGTCATCTTTGAAACGTTTCAGCGAAGATAATTTCCCATCATGCATGATCTTCCCATTTCTAAGAAGACGGATATTACAGCCTTGAGCAATTTTGCCATCAATGACGTATGATCCAGCGATAACCCCAGCTTTTGGAATATTGAAAACTTCTCTTACCTCTGCGCGACCAATAAACTCTTCCACGAACTCAGGGTCAAGTAGACCTTCAAGCGCAAGTTTTACATCATTGATCAATTCATAAATAACAGAGTAGTTTTTAATGTCTACGCCTTTATCTTCTGCCATTTTACGGGCCGTGGTTACTGGTCTCATGTTGAATCCGATAACGAATCCACCTGAGGTCGCACCCATTTGAACGTCTGAATCAGTGATCGGACCTACACCACCCGCAATAACCTTAACCGCAACTTCTGAGTTACCAAGGGTTTCAAGAGCAGATTTAATTGCTTCGTAAGATCCCTGAACGTCAGAGCGGATAATAAGGTTAAGGAATTTTTGTTCTTCACCTTCTTTAGCAGCATTGGCAAAGAAATCTTCCAGCGAAACTTTTTTCTTCTCAGGAGCAGCAGCAAGAAGTTTTCTTTCCTGAATGCGGTTCTCTGCGATTTTTTTAGCTTCTCTTTCACTTTTTACGATATTGAGTCTATCCCCAGGTGCCGGAGTTCCTTCCAGACCCAAGATCTGAACTGGAGTTGATGGACCAGCATCATTTAACTGAGCACCTAGGTGATCAGTAAGCGATCTAGTGCGACCAAAAGTTTCGCCCACGACAAGGTAGTCACCTTTATTTAGAGTTCCATTTTGAATTAATAGAGTCGCAATTGGACCTCTTCCCGGTTCAATCTTAGATTCAATAACAACACCTTCTACCGCTGCTTTAGGGTTTGCTCTTAAATCAAGAATTTCCGCCTGAAGTAAAATAGCTTCCAGTAAGTCATCAATTCCTTCGCCTTTTAGAGCAGAGACGTGAACATACTGAGTCTGTCCTCCCCAATCTTCTGGCATCAAATTAAATTCTGTCAGTTCTCTTTTTACGTTGTCTGGATTCGCACCTGGCTTATCCATTTTATTGACTGCGATAATGATTGGAACACCAGCATTCTCACAATATTTTATAGATTCTTTAGTCTGAGGCATAACTCCATCGTCTGCGGCAACAACCAAAACGACGATATCTGTAGCATGAGCTCCACGTTGTCTCATCGCCGCAAAAGCCGCGTGACCTGGAGTATCCAGGAAGGTTACTTGTTTTCCACCTTCAACATTTACGGAGTAAGCTCCAATGTGCTGAGTGATCCCACCAGCTTCACCTGAAGCGACTTTCGCCTTTCTGATTGAATCTAGTAGCGTTGTTTTTCCGTGGTCGACGTGGCCCATAATGGCAACAACCGGCGGACGAATAGGAAATTTACTTTTTTCATCTTCAGAAATAGTTGCTTTCCCAATGATTTTTTCTTCATTGAAAGCTTTATCTTCAACTCTGTATCCAAAAAGAGCACAGATATCGGCCGCCAAAGCAGGACCAACGTAATCTGTTTCTTTAATAAGAAGATTTAGATTTAAACATTCATCAACCAGATCTTTAAACTTAAGACTTAACTTTTTAGCTAGTTCTCCAAGCTCCGAGCCCTTGTGAATGATAACAACACGTTTAGATTCTTTAACTTCTGTTCTTTCTGTTTGTTGTGTTGGTCCCAAGTAATCCCTTTTTCTCATAATTTGAGTATAGATTGGTCTACCTGTACCACTCAACGCGGTATAAGAGCGCAATTCTTCTTCTGCGCGCGACATTGTAATGGCCTGAGCTTTACTGGCGATGGCCTTTTTACCAGTCATCATCGAAGCAAGTCCACCCAGACGTTTTTTGTTTTCTTCTTCTTCGCCTCTTTTTTTATCTTCTTCTTCCTGAAGCGTTAACGGTCCAGTCCTAGGAGCAGCCGCCACTGGTCTGCGTGCCGCTTCTTCTCTGGCCTTTGCTTCTTGAGCTTCTTTAAAAAGAGGATCTTTAGAAGGAGTATAAATTGGCGTGAATCGATGAGGACGATCCATGCTTGATTTTTTATCATCAGCTTTTGCTGGTGCTGTGCTTGGAGCTGCCTTTCTGACTTCAGTTGTTTCAGTGCGAGTTTCAACTGGTTTAACCGGCGCTTTCGAAACGACACGCAATCCACCGGTGCTAACCGTTGGTGCTTTCGTTTCTAGCCCTTCCTCTTCTTCATGAAGTTCTTCAGTAAATTCCTGCTCTTCATCATGAAAGACTTCTTCTTCCTGAGTCATTTCATCTTCATAAAGTGCGCTTAAAGAAGAAGATTGAGTTTCTTCTTGTTCGTACTCATGAGTGGCATCTTTATCATCAGTTTTTCTGCGAATAACAGTAGCTTTCTTTTTAACTGCCAATGCTTTTTTAACAGGCTCTCCAGCTTTTGCCTCGAGCTCACTTGTATCTGATTTCTTTTCGACAGCTTTTTTCTCAACCGTTTTCTTTTCAACAGTTTTCAATTCGCTCGCCACAACTTTTTTTCTTACCACTTTCTTTTTAACATCATCTTTAGAAGCGCTTTCTTCTTTATCTTTTTTCAAAGCAGAAAGAAACTTCGTGACGTCATCATCAGAAAGTTCGGCCATATGGTTTCGTACATTAAAACCACGAGACTTGAGCGATTCGACCAAATCGAGTGGCCCTATCTCTAACTCTTTTGCCAGTTCAAAAACTTTTTTAGGCATTATTAACTCCGTTTACATTTCTTACATACTTACTTTAGTTTAAAAGCAGCGAGCTCTTCTCTTAAGCGTCTTTCAGCTTCTGAGAACTTATCTTTGCCTTCGCCTTTATCTTCTTTATGCTTATCCAACATACCTTTGTAAGCTGGGACAGCAGAAGCTGATACTAATTCTTCTTCATCGTCTGCCAGATTAATTAATCCTTTTTCGATGGCCTCATGAGTATCTTTGATAATATTTTCTGCATCCGCTACGTTGCCATGAAGAATTTTAGATAATGTTTCAGCATCCATAGCTGCCAAATCACCAATCGACATAATCCCGTTTTGAACAAGCATTTGAGCGCGTGCATCTGAAACCGAAGTAATCTGAAGAAGATTTTCAACGGCCTTTTTAATTTTTTCTTGTAGCTTAGTTTTTGAAATAATATTGATTTTGTAACCAGTAAGCATTGCCGCCAGACGAACGTTTTGTCCGCGACGACCAATGGCCATTGATAACTGATCTTCTTCCACTACAACATCTAATGAGTAGTTGCCGTGATCAACTTGAATGTTGGTAATTTCCGCAGGCGCTAGTGCCGCTCTTGCAAAAATTTCAATATCCGAATTCCAACGAACGATATCAATTTTTTCACCTTGAAGTTCGTTGACTACATTTTGAACGCGAGAACCTTTCATCCCAACACAGGCACCAACTGGATCAATTTCTTTATCGCTGGTATAAACGGCGATCTTCGCACGTTGGCCCGGCTCTCTGGCCGCTGATTTAATCTCAATGTTTCCATCGAGAATTTCGGGAACTTCAACTTCAAATAATTTCACCAAATACATTGGTGAAGTACGTGAAAGACGAATTTCTGGACCTCTGTTGGTCATGACAACCTCAGATAAATAAGCCTGAATTCTGTCGCCAGTTTTAAAATTTTCTCCAGGAATTAGTTCTTTTCTAGAAAGAACTGCATCTGATTTCCCCAGATCAACGATCACGTTTCCGCGTTCATAGCGGCGAGCAATCCCTGTCACTAGTTCACCTTCACGGTGCTTAAAATCAGAGAAAAGGATTTCTCTTTCAGCATCTCTTACTTTTTGGAAAATAATTTGACGAGCGGTCTGAACATCAACTCGAGTGAAACTTGGATTTTCAATACGAATCCCCAATTGATCTCCCACTTCAACAGCTTCGTCTAGATTGCGAGCTTCATTGATAGTGATTTCGATAATTGGATCTTTAACGCTTTCAACAACGTTTTTGTATTGATAGATTTCAATTTCATCTTCAGCATCATTATAGCGAGTTTCGTACTCACCTTGGATTCCGTATTTTTTTCTAGCTGTTACTAAGAAAGCCTGCTCAATAGCACGAACGACAACTCGCTTGTCGATTCCGCGGTCTTTTCCTAGAGTTTCAATCATGCGTCCTAGTTCTGAAAAATTCATTGCACCCTTCCTGTCTTCTTTGATTATTCTTCTTTATCTGGTTGGTGGTTATTAAAGTCTGTTTCTAAATTTGCTTTTTTAATCTGTGTATATGGAATCTCAACTTCAACACCTCTGGCATCAACAAGAATCGACTCTTCACGAACTTCCAGCAACTTCACTTTAATTTTTAAATTATTGCGAAGAACTTTAGGAAAATCGGGATAAACGGTCTCATCTATTTTTTTAGTTAGTGCCAGCGTAAGCTCCTCGCCTACGACACCACGAAAATGCTCCGCCGCTGTGAGATTTCTAAAAAGTCCCGGAGAAGAAACTTCAAGTGTTAAATTTTCAGGCATCCACGACTCTGTTTCAATAAAAGGAGTAAAAGCACGATCAACCTGGACACAATCATCGATCAAGGCCGTTTTAGTTTTTGGATTCATGATGAATAAACGCAATTCTCCAGACGGAGCATTCCATTCAAGATCATACATCTCTAAACCTAAATCACCCAAAATCTTTAAAGCGATGTCATAGAACTTTAATTCCATTCCGCTTCTTGGACCACGAAGAACCATTTTTTAGACCCTTTATAAAAAAAAAGGGCGGAATATAAAATCCACCCTTACTATATCAGTACAAATTAATACTTTATTTCTGGCGATAGAAACTTTTTAAGGGTTCATAAAAGAGACATATAAAAAGTGACTACGTGGGGTACTATAACAAAATTTTAAGGATTTGCAAACTAACTATGGGCTTTATTGGTCTTTGCTTATCACTTGGTCATTACTTGGTCATAATCAGCGCAGCTCGATTGGCCCCATAAAAATCTTTTTTGCGATGAATACTTTTAAATCCCAGTGAGCTGTATAGTTTCTGGGCAGCAAAATTGTCCTCTTCAACTTCTAAAAAATATTGAGTGCACCCTTCATTTTGCAGCTGACCAAGAGCATTAATTAAAAGTTTTTGGGCCAATCCCTGGCCGCGACATTCAGGAATAATCAGAATTTTAAGAAGGTGCGCAAAGGAATCTGCGACAGATTTGTTAAACAGACAGAATCCCACCACCGACTGCTCTAAGCGTAAAATCACCAGCAATCTGTCTTGCTCCTGAAGAGCGCACCAGTCTTGTAAGGACCATGGTGTGGGAAAAAATTGATGATCGAGCTCAGAAAGCACAAAGGCCATCTCACTCGAAAGTGATTGATGGCCTTTGATTGTCAAAAAATTAAGGTCGGACACTTGCGTGCTCGTTAACTATACAGGTGAGCTTAAATCAACGTTTCCGATTGATCGCTCAGAGTTAGTTTTCACTTCCATGTGGAAACGAATTTTGGCCAGAGGATTAAAGGTATAACCATCTTTACCACGAATAATATATTTTCTTTTTGAATCAGATTCTGTTGGTTCAATCAACTTTCTCAAACGACTTACACTCGTATAAATAAGTTTATCGTGAATCAATGGATTGTATTCATCTTTCCAGATCATTTTCGCCAACTGTTCTTTATCAAAATAAATTCCTGGATTCTTCGAAAGCAGGAAGAGAATTTCAAGAAGCACAAAACGGTGTTTAAAATCAATTGTACCCAATGATTTTTCAACAATTTTTCGATTGGTGCGGTCTAGGTACAAATCGACAGTACTGTCATTGACATCATCGATTTCTGCTTCAATCAAATGATTTAAACGCTTAAAGATAGTTGTATCAATCGATTCTTGAGCAAGATGGAACATATTAAGTGCTTCATCAAAGTTGCCTGCTTTTTTAAGAGCAGTTGCTTTTCCAAAGAGAATATATCCATAAAGGTTCCAGCATTTTTTGCTTTGAAGATATTCGTTGGCAAGTTTGTAATAATTAAGAGCTTTATCATTTTCATTGAGTTCAATAAAAATCTTGGCGTAGTAGTTATACATTGCACCTGAAAGGTAGAATTTTTTGATAATTTTTAAAAGATCGTTCAATTGATCAAGGTAGCGAAGTGAAAGATCAAAATCTTTTCGGTAAAAGGCGTTAGTGGCCAGCGAAAGAAGACATTTAGAAAGAAGTTCGGGCTCATTTTCTTCGGTTGATTTTTTATAGGCCAGTTCAAAGTTAGATTTGGCATCTTCAAAATTACCGCCGTAATTCTTAACGACTCCCAGATTATAGAAAAACTCAGATGTAAGAGTTGGGAGGGCCCTGCTCAGAGTATCCATTAATTTTTCACTTTCTAAAATATACTTTTGAGCTTTGGCATCTTCCAGTTTTTCCGAGGCCAGACGAATAAGGAATCCGTAAGTTTTTAAGATAGAAAATCCATCACGAATCGGATCTGCATATGAGAGTGCTTTAACAAAGGCCTCTTCGGCCTTATCTAAATCAGCTTTATCGTAATAAACTTTACCTAATTGATAATACGACCTACCAATGTCAGAACTCGTAATTTCTGAATCAACTTTCGTAGCATCGTCTTGAAATAATCCAAGTGCTGGATGCCCTTCAGATAGAGTTTCTGAACTTCCAAAATCGTGAGTCGTAACCATAGGATTCTCCCTAAAATATTTAGCTTTTCGCTTTAAATAAAGTGAAGCTGGAAGGGTCATATCACGAGCGATTTTGAGCGTCAAAAGGACGTTGTAAGATTTTTCTAAAAGTAAGATTCAACTCGTTGTTTTATATGGAAATCATTGGTATCCTACGACTGTAAATTTTTCATGTCCCATACTCTTTCGGAGACTTAAATGGCCAAATACGACCTTGACACAATACGTCACTCAACTGCTCACCTTATGGCGCAAGCCGTAAACAGAGTTTTTAAAGACCAAAATCCTCAATTCGGGATCGGTCCAGTGATAGAAAATGGTTTTTATTACGACATCGACATGGAAGCTAAAATCAGCGAAGAAGATTTGGCCCGCATTGAAAAAACAATGATGGAAATTATCGACGAAAAACTTCCCATTACCAGAATGGTTTTCACTCGCGACGAGTCGATTGAGTTTTGGGAAAAGAAAAACCAACCGCTCAAAGTAGAAGTAGTCTCCAGCATTCCCGCCGACCAGGAAATAACCTGTTACCAGCAGGGTGAATTCGTAGACCTCTGCCGAGGCCCGCACGTTGAGAACACCGGCCATTTACCCAAATTTTTTAAATTGCTTCACACTGCCGGTGCTTACTGGAAAGGTGATTCCAATAATAAAATGCTTCAGCGTATTTACGCCGCCAGCTTTACGACTAAAAAACAATTGGAAGATCACCTAAACTTTTTGGAAGAGGCTAAAAAACGCGATCATAGAAAACTAGGTAAAGAACTCGAACTATTTCATTTTGATTCGTTTGCCCCCGCTTCTCCTTTTTTCATGCCTAAGGGTGCAACCGTTTATAATGAACTGGTGGCCTTTATGCGAAGAATTTATGTCAAATATGGCTACGATGAAGTCATTACCCCAATGCTGCTTGATTCCGAGCTTTGGCATACCTCAGGCCACTATGCTCATTATAAAGAGAACATGTATTTTTCCATGGTCGATAAAAAAGAGTTCGCTCTAAAGCCCATGAACTGCCCGTGTCATATGCTCATGTTCAAACACTATAAATACTCTTACCGCGATCTCCCGATGAGATATGCCGACTTTGGTCGACTTCACCGCTACGAAAGTGCAGGTGCGGTTGCAGGCTTGACTCGTGTTCGTTCATTTTGTCAGGACGATGCGCATATCTTTATCCAAATGGAAGGCATTGAAGCTGAAATCATCAAATTAATGGAAATGTTTTTTATCTGTTACGACCATTTTGGGTTTGATCAGATTAAAATTGGACTTTCAACCAGACCTGAATCAAAGGCCGGCGACGACGCAACTTGGGATAAAGCCGAAGCAGCACTCAAGGGCGCGCTTGATCGCACTGGGCATCAATACCATATTAACGCTGGTGATGGAGCCTTTTACGGGCCCAAAATTGATATTCAAATTGCAGATGCAATCGGCAGATGGCACCAACTAGGAACTATTCAGTTGGATTTCCAGCTTCCTGAACGCTTTGACTTAAAATACACCAGCCAAGAAGGCAATGACGTGCGTCCTGTCGTTATCCACCGCGCCTTATTGGGTTCCCTTGAGCGCTTTATTGGCGTCTACCTTGAACACATCGCAGGAGTTTTTCCGTTCTGGCTATGCCCTGAACAAGCGGTTATTGTTCCTGTCAGTACGGATAAGCATTTAGCGTTTTGTAAAACTCTTGCCAGTGACTTAAAAGAGCTTGGCTTAAGAGTAAAAGTGGACGAAAGAAACGAGACGATGGGATATAAAACTAGACAAATCCAGCAGTCAAAAGTTCCATTTATGCTGGTTGTTGGGGATAGAGAAATGGAGAATCTGGCGGTGAGTATGCGAGCTCATGGAGCCGCGACTTCCAGCAATCTCACCATCGCAGAAGTAAAGGATCTGTTTTTGAAGCTTAATTTAGAAAGAATGCCGGAAAAATTGCGCTAATACATTTTAGAATTCCAGGGTCACTGATGACCCTGGAATGTTTCATCCAAAGGATTGGTCCATGAAAAAAAATATTCTGCTCCTCTGTGGAGGCGGCGGTACCGAACACGAAGTCTCTCTTGTCTCTTCAAAGTATATTGAAAAAAATCTTAAGGACATTGGCCTCTATAACGTCATCAAAGTTGAAATCGGAAAAGATAAAGTTTTTCGAATCTTAAATAGCGATGACAGCTACGGCGAAATTGTTGAAATGAATTTCAAAAGACAATTGGTCGGGGCCAGCGCTATCGATATTCATATCGTCGTTCCCTGCATTCACGGACCTCCTGGTGAAACCGGCGAAATTCAAACCTTTTTTGAATTAATCGGTCTTCCCTATGTGGGCTGCGGGCCGGAAGCAAGTCTTATCAGCTTTAACAAAGTAAGCAGCAAACTTTGGTATAATGCTCTCGATATCCCCAATACTCCTTTTGAATTTCTTTCAAGCATGGAAGATAAAAAACGCGCCCATGACCTCTTTGACCGTTATGGAAAAGTTTTTGTGAAGGCGGCCTCTCAGGGCTCCAGTGTTGGTTGTTACCAGATTTTCAAAAAAGAAGAGCTCGACAATGCTCTTGTTTTGGCCTTTAGCTATTCAAGCTATGTTTTAGTGGAAAAAATGGTTAACGCCCGCGAGCTTGAAATTTCTACTTATGAATACGATGGAACTATTTTCACCACGGTGCCTGGAGAAATCAATTGTCCAAGTAAATTTTATTCTTATGAAGAAAAATATAATCCAAACAGTAAAACAACTACCGAAATTGTCGCTCCTAATCTTCCAAGTAGCGCCGTTGAACAAATGAGGAACTATGCCCTCAAGGCATTCACTCATTTAAAACTGAGACATTTATCGCGCATCGATTTCTTTTATACTGACGAAGGTGAAATCTTTCTAAACGAAATAAATACCTTCCCTGGGATGACCCCCATTTCGATGTTTCCAAAAATGATGGAAAATAACGGCCATTCATTTAATAAATTTTTTAAAGATATTATTGCTAAAAATATTTTGTAATTTAACAAGCTAGAGGACTTTCATGAAACTACCTATCATCAATACTGAAGACGCCAATCATGGATCCGAAATTCTAAAGAACTACTACGCCAATAAAATGATTCCGGCCGAAAAGAAAACTTATATGACTAAGCTTCGCGATTCAATGGGGCCATATATGGGAATAGAGGCCAGTGATGGTAGCACTCACTACCTCTTGGATGCGGCTTCGCAAATTGCCACCTTGGGGCACGGATTTAATGCGTCTGTCTTTTTTGGAACAACTCAATTCCTTGAATCATGGATGAATGATCCAACCACTAAAGACTTTAAAGACATGCGCCTGGCCTATCAAAATTTCTTCAGACGAAAATTAAACTGGAATAAAACATCAATTACACTGGTTCACTCTGGGGCCGAGGCCAACGAAACAGCGCTAGGTTATTGCTACAAATCTCGAGTCAATAGCGATGCCAATAAAGTTCTGGCCTTCGAAGGCTCTTTCCACGGGCGAATGATGATTACTCTGGCGGCAACCTGGAACAAATCTAAACGCGAGCCATTTGAGTGGAAAAACTATCTAGCGGAATACGTAAAATACCCAGAGCTTAACGACAGCAATGTAAACGTCTCAATGCCCGCCAGATGGAGAGAAGTCTGGAACGAATCGGCACTCAAAGATTTCGCTGTTCCTGCTGACTGGTCTAATGATCCGATGATAAAAAAAGAAGTGGATTCACTCGTTAGTGTGAGAAACCAACTTCTTTCTAAAAAGATTTTCGCCATCTTAATCGAACCAATGCAATGTGAAGGTGGAGATTGTTACTCATCAGACCGCTTTCATACCGCCTTATTATTAATGGCAAAAACTTTTCAAGTGCCTGTCATCCATGACGAAGTTCAAACGGGCTTTCACTTGGGTAAAGAATTTTTCTGGCACCGCCAATTCGACATGAAAGGTTTAACTGGTGAACAATTAAATCCTGATTACGTCATTTGTGCTAAAAAAGCACAAATGGGTATCGTCTTAAGCCACAAAGACACAAAAAATATTTTTCGTGGTGAAGAATTTTCAGTGGCCTCGACGCTCAGAGGATATGCTCATGCCATAAGCCTGGATCAATGCCAGCCAAAAATTCTTGAACTTGAAAATTTGGTTGTACCTCGATTGAGTTCTCTTCTCAAAAAGCATGAAAAGTTTATCTCACGACCTCGAACCAATGGTCTGGCCTTTGCCTTTGACCTCCATGATCCATCTCTCCTTAATAAGTTTGTCGACCTACGCTTCAAGCACGGCCTTCTTTATTATCCAGCGGGAAGCCAGACCTTGCGCTTCAGACTTAACACTGCCTTTGGCGAAAAGGACTTGGATTTCCTTTTTGATCGTCTGGATTATATCTGTCGCGAACTTTTCTTGAATGAAGTCCATCCTATTCCTACCCACGTTGAAACAGATGTCACTGATGCCACTGAAAGTTATGAGTGGCATGACCTGCTCATCACTACCAAGTTGGAAAAACTTCAAGGTAAAAAAATAAATAGCAAATATGTCTTTGATAAAATTGAAAAACTCATCACGCTAAAAACAGACGTAAAACTAATAGAGATTTCAGCGGACAATTTTTTGAATTACCGTCAGGACATAATGGTTCTCGAGAAAAAGGTTTATGAACCGGCAAGACAGACTGACATTGAAAAATTTGAACATACTGTCCTTAATAAAAACTCTATCTGCCTGGGAATTCTTAACAATAAAGATGGCAAATTGGTGGGAATTGCTTTTGCTGGTCCCTTAAAACTTTATCCATTAGAGCGCGGGGTGCGCATGGATCCTAACTTCGCTGAAGAAGACTCTCTTTATATGCTTGATGTAACCATTGATCCATCTTTGCAAGGATCCGGACTAGGGCGAAGTTTAAAATACGCTCTTTCGGCCATGGCGCTGACCAAAGGAATCAAACGGATTCAGGGGCGCAATCGCGATCGTCTCGCCGGGGCCATGATTAATATTAATTTATCTCTTGGTGCCGTTGAGCAAAATTATCTGCGCGAAGATTATCCTGACTTTGAATCTCACCGCGATGTTTTTTACTACACAACCAAGGCCGATTGGAAAAAACCGACCATTCATCTGGCGAGAGCAACCACGATTCCACTCTCCGTGAAAAGCTTGAACAAAGAGTATTTTGATCTTCAGATGCCCTTCGCTGTCAATAAAGTATGTCTTTCTAATTTTGTGAGCGAAACTTTTTTAAAGGGCATAAAAGAAGTCATCAATATTCTTCCGCCTCATTTGCGCCACGGTTATACTTGCTCCGGTCAGTCTGAGTGCGTGGATAAAGTCGCAAAAACGATCTGGGTAAAGTCTCCTGCGGAAATCAAAGACAAACATGTGACCAAAATGATGACTTTCAAAAATCATTTTTTTGGCAATGGCTCAGCACTGGCCCGCTCTTTGAGTCTGGATAGTGATCCTTATTTTGATGTCACCAAACTTACTAATCCAAACGAAAACAATTACCGTGACGTCTTAAAACTTGTTGAAAGTGAATTTGAGAAGGGAACTTATCTCGCTGTATGGATTGAACCGGTTCTGCAAAAAACGATGGCAAAAATGCCATACGAATTCTTAAGAGGCCTGCGCGATCTTTCGACTAAATATAAAGTGGCGCTGGTTTACAACGAAACTGCATCTCAATTTTACCGTTTCTCTCATAAAAACTTTTTTGCCTCTTGTTTTGCAGACATCGCCCCAGACGCCGGACTCATTTATTTCTCAGGGCAATCGGGCATGGCCTTCGCCAGCGATAGCTATTATCTCGAGCAGCCCTTAATGATGATCAGTACTTGGGACGGAGATGAGTTCTCTTTTAATACTTACTATCATTCATTTAACAACGTCATGAAGAATCAGGAAGATTACAAAGAAACATCTAAACAATTTCATCAAAAGTTGGTTGATACTCTTTCGCGCTATGAAATAGACATTATGAAAATCGACAATGGATTTGGATATTTTAAAGGATCAATTCCTTCTTCGCTCAGTAAAATGTTCGTTCACAACGGCGAACACTATATCGTCTGCCCATCCTACGATTCAATGAAGGAGTATTTAAACTCATGAACACCAACTGCCAATTTCCCTACATCAAATACCAAAGCGGAAAATCTTCTAAAGAATGGGGCCTCTCTCATGGTGAAGAATACAAAGCGGCGATAAAAGAACTGGCCGAAATTCGCAGAGGCCTAATGCTGGCCAAAAACCCAGCACTCAGCAGAAAGCTCGACGAAATGGCCCATGAGCAGCTTGAGTTCTCAAGAAAATTTGCTCCCCATCTGGTGCAAGAAATTGAAGGAATGGCCATTGGTGCCGATCTAACCCTCACCGATTTGGTGATTCTCAATAACTATACTGATTTTCGAGATATCAGTTTGCCAGAAGAAGGCTGCTCCACAGTTCATATTCAAACCCCCTCCGAAATTCTCTCGGGACAGACCTGGGACATGCATCGTTCTGCAAAAAATTATATGTGTCTCGTTCATGTCCCAGCAACTGATTTGCATTCGGCCCAACTGGTTCTCACCCTTGTGGGGTGTGTCGGTCTAATGGGAGTCAATACTCACAATGGCCTAATCGGTGTAAATAATATCAATACCAAAAATGCCAAAACGGGACTTATCTGGCCGGTACTTGTGCGAAAAACATTAGAGGCCAAATCATTGGGAGAAATGCGTAGCACTCTGCTTAGTGCTCCGGTTACATCCGGCCATAATTATCTGATCAGCTCGCCAGAAGGTGGTGAACACTTGGAAATCACCCCAGCACTTTCTGAAACCGTCGGCGCTTTAAGCCGTGGTCAAGTCGGTGGAATATTTCATACGAATCACTGCCTGGGATATGAAGTTGAAAAACTAGAAGATAAAGCTTCAATGAGTTCAACAACCTTTAAAAGATATGAATTACTTTCTAAGAAAACTTACAAAGTAACTGACCTCACTGACTTTAAACATCTGCTGACTGACCACGATGAATTCCCTATGTCGATTTGTTCGCATTATGAAAGTGGTGCCCAGGATCCATCGTTTACCTGCGCTGGTGGAGTCAGTGACTTAAAGGCCGGCAATCATATTTTCTGGAGAGGATGCCCGGCCCACGACAGCGACTACAAAGAATACGAATTCGAACTTGATGGAATGGATTTTAAAAAAATTAAATAACCTTGAGAGTTTTATGGATCTTCCTTTTTATGTTTCCTGGAGCAAACAAAAAAACGCTCCTAGTTTTGAAATAGCCTCGGTTGACGGTGCTACGGTTACCACCACGGAGGGTCTACGCTTAATCGACATGACTTCCATCAGCTACCAGGCTCATTTTGGACACAATCACCCAACCATTATCAAGCATATCAAAGCGCAGCTCGATTCAATTCCGATGAGTTCTCCTAAAGGGATTTATCCTCACAAAATTGAAACAACCCGTGCGCTTTTAGACTATATGGATAAAAAAGACGGTAAAATTTTTTACACCACCGGTGGAGCTGAAACCGTTGAAAATGCCCTCAAAATCGCTCGCGACGTAACGAAAAAAAGAATCATCCTGGCCAGAAGTAATTCCTATCACGGAGCGACTCTCGGAGCTCTCATGGCCACTGGCGACTGGCGAAATCCAATGCATCTGACTCCTGATAACTGGGTAGTAAGAATTCCCGAACCGGATGAAGTCGACGCTCTTTCCAAAACTCGTGAAGTCATTTTAAAAACAGGCCCCGAGCATATTGCCGCCATCATTATTGAAACGATCACAGGTGGCAACGGTGTATACGCTGGCACAAAAGAATGGTGGAATGGTCTTAAAAAACTTTGTGTCGAATTTAAGATATTACTGATCATGGATGAAGTAGTTTGTGGATTCGGACGCACTGGAAAACCTTTCGGGTACATGCACTACGAGGTTGAACCTGATTTAATCTGCCTGGCCAAAGGAATTTCCGGAGGTATGATTCCATTCGGCGCACTTTGGACTTCCAAAAAGATTGCAGAATATTATGACGAAAATATATTATGTTGTGGATTAACCAATTATGCCCATCCTTTGGGAGTGGCGGCCTTGCAGGGGGTCTTGGAAATTGTTCATGATAAAAATTTTCTCGATAATTTAGCACAAGTTGAAGGGATATTTATTGAAGAACTTGAAAAACTAAAGGCCCTCCCTATGGTGAAAGCAATCAGAGTTCATGGGATGTTGTGCGCGATTGATCTTAATCATTCCATTGACGCTAAAAAGTTTTTCCAAAATGGACTTTATCTCGTGGCCCAAACTAACCGGGTCATCTTAGCTCCTCCACTTATTATTTCAGAATCCCTATTAAGAGAGGGGATGAATAAACTGGCCCAAGTTCTCAAGGAATCAAAAGAATGAAAAATGTAAATAATCCGAAAGTTTTTAGTGATGCACTTAGCGCTCTTCATGATTTTCAGTCTGGAATGACTTTAATGAGCGGTGGTTTTGGCCTTTGTGGTATCGCTGAAAATTGCATTGATGCTCTCACCACAATGAATGTAAAAGACCTAACGGTAATTTCCAACAACATTGGAAACTCAGGAAGAGGTCTGGTCAAAATTCTTGTGCAAGAAAAAATTAGAAAGGCTTGCTGCTCCTATGTAGGAGGTAATCCAGACCTTGAAGTACGCATGCTCAATAAACAAATCCAAGTTGAACTTATTCCTCAGGGGACATTTGCTGAAAGAATAAGAGCGGCAGGAATGGGCATTCGGGCTTTTTACACACCGACTGGCCATGGAACACTTATAGCTCAAGGCAAAGAAGTAAAAAACTTCGACCGTCCATGCATTCTGGAAACGGCACTCCATGCTGACTTTGCAATCATCAAGGCCCAACGTGGAGATACATTTGGGAATCTTTGGTTCAAAGAAACGGCCAGAAATTTTTCTCCCCTAATGGCCATGGCCGCCAAGATGACCATTGTCGAAGTCGAAGAATTGGTGGAAGTCGGAGAAATTGCCCCGGAAGATATCCATCTCCCAGGAATTTTTGTCCAACGGATCTTTCAGGGGAAAAATTATAAAAATGATATTGAATTTTTAATAACAGAAGAAAATTAAAATCTTAGCAAGGAAAAATAGATGGCCTGGACTCAAGAAGAAATGGCAGATGAAATCGTCGCCTTTTTTAAGCCTCACACTTCAGTTAATCTGGGAATAGGAATGCCAACTGCTATTGCGGAGCGAATTCCCGCTGATCTCAATATTATGATCCATTCTGAAAATGGCGTTTTGGGAGTCAGTGGACGACCAAAAAAAGACTCTGTCTCACCGACACTTATTAACGCCGGTAAAGAAACGATTGCCATAAAAAATGGCGCCAGCTTCTTCGACAGCTCAATGAGTTTTGGCATGATCCGCGGCGGACACATCGATTATTGTGTATTGGGTGGAATGGAAGTCGATGCAGCGAGAAACCTGGCCAACTGGATGGTTCCCGGTAAAAAAGTCACCGGAATGGGCGGCGCTATGGATTTAGTGAATGGCTCAAAACAGGTAATCGTCATGATGAACCACTTTTCAAAAGATGGAACGGCCAAACTCCTGCCACTCTGCAATCTTCCTTTTACCGGCCTTGATGTGGTCGACCTGGTCGTCACTGAAATGGGGATCTTCAGGCCCTTGGGAAACAAATTCGAGATTCTCAAGCTAGCAACCAATGTCTCCCGGGAAAGTCTAAAAATAGCAGCGGACATACTTAACTAAAAGACTCAAGATGTATGACTTTGATAGTTTCATCTGGGGTCTTTTTGTAAGATGATTTGCGAAAATCTTATTTACAAGGAAGGCCCTATGAGATTATTACCAATAGCACTTGTTGCTTTTTTCTTCGCCAGCAATTCATTCGCACTCACCAATTCAACCCCCGCTCTATCCCCGGATTGGACTCATGTCATGCAAATCAGAAGCGATGCCCCCGACTCAACTGGTAACACGGCACCGGGCTTCTGTAATGCGACTTTAATCCATAAAAATGTCCTGATTACTGCCGCCCATTGCGTAAAGCTTGCTTATATTTCCGGTATGAAAAAAATTGATATTGAAGTTGGTCAGTATAAATACATCACCCGCAAAACAGATGGCCAAGTTGTTCGAATCGGTTACGCCCCAAAGTTTAAGGTCACAAAAAATGTTCAACTGGAACTGCCACGCACCCTTACTGACAAGATCGCTCGCCGCGGTGAAAAAGCGGTGATCTCTCCATCTGAGGATGTGGCCCTTATTTGGTGGAACGAAGAAACTCCCGAATTTGCCGACATCACCCTGGCGGATGTAGTAGGCCCTGCCGAACACATGAACTTAATTAAAGATATCGCTCAGGCCAATCTGACCGCGGTTACTGTTAACCCCTTCAGTGAAATGAGCCTGGACACTAAAAGAATGTCGGCCTTAAACGCCGTCAAATGGAAAGGCTATGTTTATTCTAAATCAACTGGACGAGTGGAAGAAGGCGATAGTGGCGCCCCACTTTTTGCTATCATCAATAACAAGTTAAAAATATTTGCTGTTGTTAAGGGAAAAGCATCGACTATTTTTGACAATTGGGATGCCTACTCTGCAGTCAATCCCCATCTTTGTCAGATCAGCAGTGGGCTGCCAACCTTTATTAAAATTCCGGCGTGTAACAAATAGCCTTTAAAATAAAAAAGGGGGCCCCTGCAAAGCCCCCATTTTTTTTGGCATCCTGCCACTAGTAAGAGAACATCCTATCCTCTACAATATTAAGTATAACCGCATTTGAATTTTTGTAGTAAAATTTTTTATGTGGGTAAAGTTTTCCACAAAATCTTTAAAACGGGTATCATATTAGTGGTGCCATATTGGTGCTTTCAACTAAAGATAAAATTCATCAGGAAAGTAGAAAGTGTTAAATCTCTTCACATCTCTTTTTGGTTTCAAAAAAAACTATAAAATCCAATCTTTTACCTTCTTTATTCCCTCTCCTCCACCCCGCTCCACGGGCTACAGAGAAAAACAATTTGATAAGCTTTTTTATGAGTTCATCAATCAGGGCTACAAGATCTTGAACTTTACCACTCAGGCATCTACTGGAGAAAAGTACTCGGGAATGTGGTTGGTTTTTATCGTCCAGGCGACAAATGCCAAGGCGGAGGCGCTAAAGCTGGATGAAATTTTACACGACTCGCTCAAAGGAAAATCAGTGGTAAAAGATTCAATTGAAGGCTTTTACTATATTGATGACAAGGCATCAGAGCATGATTAATAAATATCTCCCTTTCGCTCTTTCCCTTTTCCTCTTTTCGAGTTGCGGATTCCTGTCCAAAAAAGTTGAATCCTTAGTCAGTCCCGAGATCGACACTGCTGCAATTAAAAAAGAGACCTCATATCCTAAGCTTAATAAAAAAAATCTTTATTGTTTTGAAAATAGAAAAACCCATCTGCTTCTCGAAGATGAATCAACCATAAAATATTACCGCCCTTTAATTCCCTCCATTTTCGAATCAAAATCTTTCAGTTTTATTCAAAAAGCGGCCATCTTGTCGCTAATTGAAATGAGCAGACGCCCGGATAAAGCATCACCCTCCGCCCGCCTGCAATACTATTTACGATTTAATAATAAAACCCACTACTATGATTTTCGCCCAGTCGGCCTTGATGACGATAGCAAGATGCCTTTTCTGAAAGGCATCGAAATTTTGATTAAAAACTTTGATCCTTCCAAAAATTTGAATAGTATTGCCGAAATCCTTGATAAAGCGTTGCCAGAAAATATAAATGTTAGTCCCGAATTAGAAAAATTTCTTCAAACCAACAGAAATGAACTTTTAAAAAATGAAAAATTAGTTGAAACCTTTTTCAAAGGTGATGAAGTTTTAACCAAACATGAATCGTTCAAGCGAATTAATTTAAAAAAACTGATTTCCAGCTTTTACAGCGAAAAGATTGCGACCGATGGGTTTTACGAGTCTGCAAAAAATTCATTATTTGCAATTGATGCTGGCGACCCGAATCTTGAATTAAAATGTAATGTTGACATAAATAAGAACAATGGCCTCAAAGAAGAACTCTTTACGACCGAACAAAAAAAATCTCATTATTTTGCCATCAAAGAGGGAAGCAATTTTTTTATAGCGGTGAGTTCTGCCGTTATTCAAAAACCGTTTAAAAATTATGGCCCAACCTATTTTTTAAAATCCAGACCGCCCCCAACCCCACTTCCAATTTGCCAATTAAAAAACGATTTGCAGGATATCACTCTTTTCTCAACTGCTGGCAGAAATCCAGCGCAGCATTTGAAGCACTTAATTTCATATGATATTAAACAAGTCGACTCCTACCAGTCATTAGAAGAACTGCTCACTTTCTCACGCCATCTCTTTCTAAGTGATCCCGACCGAATTTTATATGAATCCAAAAGAGGTAGAAAGGCACAGCTCGATTTTTTCCTCACCATGAACTTTCCGATCTACCATGTCGAAACTCTGGGGGATATCATCGGCGTGGCGGCCTTTAAGAGCAGACAAGGGGAAGAAAGAAGTTTAATTGTTGATGACAGAAGCCTGGCCCGAATCTGGTGTGGACCTTGAAGCAAGCAATGAATAATTCAATTACCGTTTTTGGTAAAGCATCCCAAAAAATCATCACAAAAATACCAATTCCCCCCCATTTTCCCGAAGATTTAAGCTTAATGGATTTTTTAAGAAATAATGCGATCACTATCGCTTCAAGCTGTAGTGGTGTTGGTACTTGTCATAAATGTCTGGTTAATACTTCACTCATAAGCTGCCAAATAAGCTTAAAAATATTTATTGAAAAATACCCTCAACTGACTGTCGAAATCTCTTATTTGTAGACTTTAATCCAAAGTTCTTTTAGCATAAATTAAGACTATAACCACGGTAGAGTATGCGCTATTTATCAATTGATCTCGAAGCAACTGGATTAAATGAAAACGATTATATAATCGAATTTGGAATGATCCCATTCTGCACTGAAACAAAACGCGTCGAAGAATCACTGGCACGCAATTTTTTTATCAGATGTCCCTCCTTTGAATCGCTAAAGCCTAATTTGGCCCCTTGGGTAATTGAACATAATGAAAAACTTATTCAAAAGGCCCATCAATTTGGAATGCAGATGGATAGCTTCAAGGACGAGCTTGAAACGTATCTCTTAAGCAAAGAAGTAAAATCTTACTTCAAGAACGAAAACAAAGAAAAAATTATTCTTTTTGGTAAGTCTATGAGTGCAATCGATTTGCCTTTTCTCAATCGCGATCTTGGTTGGGATTTTATGCGTAAATTTTTTCACCACCGCAACCTCGACCTATCTTCAACCGCTAATACCTTGATCGACCTAAAATACCTTCCGCCCGAATGCTCCTCAGGCTCTCACTTAATGAGACATTTAGGGATGGGAGAAGTTAAGCATACGGCGCTAGAAGATGCTAAAAATACGGCACTGATGTATATCAAAATCCTTGAAATGTTTTCAAAAGCTCATTAAAAAAAGAAATTATTGATTTTGAGCAATGAAAGTTGTGGGATCAATGGCCTCGCCATTTTTTCTTATTTCAAAATGTAAATGTGGACCGGTAGTTCTTCCAGTCATCCCAATTTGTGAAATAACCTGGCCCCGGTAAACTCTTTGTCCCTGACGAGTGAAATTATTCTTGGCGTGAGCATAAACCGAAAAGAAGCCATTTTTGTGGGCAATGACGGTAATGTTTCCATAACCACCAATCTCACTTCCAGCATAAACGACAACCCCTTCTGCCGCGGCGACGATATGCGAACCAATACGGGCCGAAATATCAATTCCTTCATGCGCCCGTCCCCATCTATGCCCATAGCCTGAGCTAATAGTAGTGCTGGCCGGAACTGGCCACAGAAACTCTCCCGACCTTAAATAGGCCTTGGGATCAAAAGGACGTGCTTCAAAGTCTTGAACTAGTACTCCACGTTTAAGAGGGATAAAAACCCACTCACCTGGAGCTATAACCTTTCCGGTATTTGATTCTTCAATTTTTTCTTTAGGTACGTTGAATTCCTTGGCGAGGGTATCGAGGGTATCAGTCGGCTTGACCTGGACATAATGGCCAGATTTCATTGATGAACATGAGAATGCCACAACAAACAGGAACGAAATAATTAAAAGTTTTCCAATTTTGGCCATTAAACCAATCTTCCTTTATTTTGATAATCGAGGTGCCACATAAGAACATCTCTATCTTGCAAACATCCTTGCTTCACCCTTTAAAGCTTATTCGGTCAAAGTTTCATCATTCTTGAGTAAATTTGATCAAAGCTCAGGCAGGGATTAAAATTAGATATACTTGATTGTACAGGGTTTTTGATAAAATTTGAAGCAGTATAATAAAACAAATGACATTTCTCACTTAGTCCCCGGAGCGCCAATATTGACCTATCAGAGGTCCCGAAAAACAAAACTGTTTTTCTGTAAAACCTCCATCTCCTTGCTCAGCTTGCTTAGGTCCACGTTTCGGTAACAGACCTCTATTTTGGAATTAATAGGAAATGACAAAAGATTAAACTCGAATAGCTCAAATAACGAGGCCAATAAATTGTCGTGCCAGTCAATCTTCAAAAGCATTAAACTACTGTCGTTAATTTTAGAGTGATATCTGGTATAAAAATTAGTCGCAAAATTATTAAGCAAACTGGATCGATGCAATTCTTCAAAAAAAGAGAAATTAAAAACAAAACCTTTAAAATTTGTTCCTATCAATTTAGAAGGATCTGAATCTTTCGTAAAATTCAATAAATAGTTATAATTAAAATTTTCGGGAGCTGCTTCTGCTGACCATTCATCAAATTCAAAAAAAACGTTGTTAAGGGCCCTGCCTGACTTTTCAAGATCATTAATCAGTTTAGCTACCATTGGATCATTAGATCGTTTAAAATGTAAAAAAATTCGATCTGTTGGATCCAACAAAGCAAGAATTTGTTCTAAAAAAACATACTCTTGAATGAAATTAAAACTTAACGGAGAGAAATCAAAACAGAAATCTTTCAGACCCTGAAGCTTTAAGTGCTTTAATGTTCGTTTATCGTAAATGCCTTCGACTCTTAGTTTCTGTCCCATGAAAACCAGTATAACCCAAATTGGCCTTTCGTGAATGAATGAGGAGGAAATTGCCTGATTAAGAGCGTAGGAAATCTAACAATTCCTTAAAAAAAAGTGGACGGTTTTCTGTGCCAATAGACTCCGGATGAAATTGGTAAGATACTCCCCTAACCCATTGCCGCACTTGAATTTCGTTCTGACTTTTTCGAGACTCAAACACTCCCAGGGAGTTATATCGTTGGACTAAAATATTCTTATTATCGAAATTGATTTTAACCTGTCCGCCATGTGTTGGTTTTAGTGAAGCTCGCACCGACATTCCATCGATCAGGGCCAGAAGCTGATGCCCTAGGCAAATTCCCATCAAAAAAATAGAAGCATTATTTTTTAGCGCCTTGATATCAGAAAAATAATTTGTATATTCGACAGGATCCCCTGGACCAGGTCCCAAAATAACGGCAGTAGGCGTTTTGATGCTTTCCAAAAATGCTGGAAATTTTTTAGGAGAGAAAAAATCCTGATGTGAGACGACCTGAATATCTTTTTCATAGGCATATAGTTCTGTGGCAATATTAAAAGTAAAGCTATCTTCAAAATCGATAATATAAATTTTTGTTTTATCTAACATTGAATGATGTAAAATTATTTTCGTTATAGTTTATATAAAATAACAGTCCGTACTTTTTATCAATAAGATCCTTTGCATAATTGAACTCTATTTTCCAACAATTATTCAGAGGTGAATACAATATAGAGTAGTTACTCTGAGTAATGCGTTTGGCCTGAATATTATAATCAACACTATTTTTTAATGTAATCAAATCATTTGGGCTCAAGGAAAGATTATAACCCGCCAACTTTGCGACAGGAGTGTTCGAGGAATTAAATGAATTATAAGTGAATGTCCCCCCCAGACTGGCCCTGTCAAAATTATAGGATGCTGAAGATGTAACTTTATGCTCAGAGGTTCGATGAAAATAAAATTCTTGAATGCTCAAACTAGTTCGATTAAGAGTTAATCCCGTATTGATATAAAGTCGGGTCAATTTGTCGACTAATTGGTCAGATTCAACATTGAGATCATATCCTTGAGAAACTTCAAAAAAAGCAATATTAGCGTATTCAAAATTATCTTTTAAATAACGTCCATCAATATAGGGATCAAATTTTTTGGCCATTTTTCTGATCAAACGGTTATTCCACTGTAATTCGATTGTATTACTCAATGGAAGTGAGTCTTGGGCCGTAATCTGATTTGTCACATGCTCCCGCGCTCTGATGGCGTCTATATAGTCGAATTGTCCATCGTCACTTTCAATTTGATTTTTAAATTTTGCATTTCCACTGATTTTTTGATCAGAAAGATAAAAATGTTTTAATTTATATTCTTGCGAGTGACGATAACTATTGTTTGTCACCAACTTGAAAGCTTCCACCTTACTATTTTTTAAACTAGGCAGTGAGCCAATCGTTGTTTGAGAAACATTCGTTTTTAGAGACTCTTCTATCTGATCGACAGCTTTTTCTTCTGTGTAGGCAAGACCAAAAACGCGTTCAAGTTCAAACTTTGCTTCTGTTTCAAAAATCAGTCCCTTTTTGGTAAAATGTTTATCCTTTTCAGTTGGAAAGTTATACTTCTGATAATCAAGCTTCAACTGATGAGAAAAGAAAACTGGTCCCAAATTTCCCAACTGCCAATTCATATACGGAGCGAAATTTAATCGGCGGGCGTTTCTTATTGGTCCCGAAGTCTCTGCCTTATTTTGTTTAAAAATTGTATAATCAGAGCTTAATCCAAATGAAAGATTTTTAGCAAATGGATACTTGCTATGAAGAACGTTATAGGGAACAGAGGAAAAATTTAATTTTGGTAGGATTTGAACATAACGATTATCAAACTCTCGAGGGTCACTTGTGAACATGTTTTTATTAAAATAACCTTCTGCCGTTAAAGAAAAAAGGGAGGTGCGTCCTTCTAAAAAACCACCGCCTCCGACTTCTGTTCCCCTCATTTTTTCTTTGGTAAAAAAATCCAAATCCCTGGCGGTATCCAAGTCAGAAGTATTGGTGAAGTAAAAATGGTTATTTAAATTATGGGAATAAATTGAATGGAATTCAAAATCTGAAAAATGGCGGTAAAATGTATCTCCACTTTGTTCTTTATTTGTTTTAAAGGGCTGATAGATTTTATCATTAAGTTGTAATGAATTTATTTCAACCCAGGTTTTCTCTCGAAAATTCTGTCGGTACTGAAACTCTCCCCCCAGACCTCTGTTGCCAAAAGTGGATGGTGTAATCGTGGCATCTTTGTAATCGTCAATGGCCCAGAAAAAAGGCTGCTGATAACGAAATCCTTCTTTGGAATTAAACCCAAGCAACGGAAATAACAAACCAGTTTCTCTTTGTTGTTTAATAGGAAATACGATGTAGGGAAAATACATCGCAACAACGCCATTTATTTTAATAAAGGCATGTCTCAAATTGACGTATTTACCCAATTCGATCGTTACATTTTTACCAAAGACACTCCAGGACTCCGGACAATCCCGACAAGTGGTGTACTCCGCTTCTTCGGCATAAATAATATCAGGTGAAGTTTGAAGAATTTTTTTACCAGTAACCACAAAGTTTTCGGAAAGAACCCTGGCATTTTCCAGGTCAATTTGTCTTGATAAAAAATTGTACTTAAGTTTTGTTCCATACAACGTCATGTCTGGAGCAATATAACGAACGTTTCCAATAACCTCAGCATCGCCAGTGGTAAAATTAATTTTAGCCTTTTCACCATAGATCGAATTCTTCAAATGAGTGATAACGACATTGCCAATGGCCTCAAATTCATTTTCACTCGATTTACGAAAGGCCTTGTCTGAAAGAACATTTATTTTTTGCCCGAGATCAAATTCAAATGTTTCACGGGCCAATAGTGTTGAAGTATAAAAAGAGCAGCAAAGAATAATAAATAGCTTACAGTGACTGATGGATAAAACGTTGAACTTCTCCCACAAAATAGTAAGAGCCGCAAACCAATATTTTTTGATTTTTTGATGAATCAAGTTCGCTTTTCCAATCAGTGACAAAATCTAACAGTCCTTTGTTAATTTTGTTAAATTTATTTTCAAGTTTTACTATTTCACCCAGTTCCAACGCTTTTGGATGAACGAAACTGGTTATTAAAAGTTTCGATTCTTTCCCAAAAAATTCAACCAATGTTTTCAGCATCACTTCTAGTTCATTGGATGGCCGCTTCGAAAAACTGAGCAACACTGTAGTCGGCAAAGGAGAAGAAGATTGAGGTGAAAAAAGCTCAACCATCCGTCTTACGCCATCTATGTTGTGTGCACCTATAAAGATAAGGGTATTTCCTCTAAAAGTCATCTCCTCTCTACGCCCTTTAAACTTTGGTATCGAATCAAGATCTGGAATTTGTTTTTCTGGTTCCAGAAAGGAGAAAAGCTCACGCGCCATCTTTTGATTTTCACTAAAATAATTAGCTTCTGCTAAGTTTGAGAGGCAAAGAGGTCTCCAATCAACACCAAACTCTTTACAATAAATGCTGGTTAAATCATTTAAATACTGCAGCCGAAATTGAGTAAAAAGCGCTTTTCCCCTTCTGGCAACGGCAATTTTTTCGCTCAAAATCCGATCGTACCTCGTACCGAGGATGGTCTGGTGATCTCTAGAAATTGAAGTTATACAGGCGCAGTCTGCATTAAAATGATTTACAGCATCCAGCCTTCCCCCTAGCCCCACCTCTAAAAGCAAATGCTCCAGGGCCCTCTTCTTTGAGTCAAAGGCCAGTCTTAAAAAGACTAAAAATAAAAATTCATAGAAAGAAACAAGTAGCCCCGAGTGTTCCTTTTGCAGAAAATAATGGGTTCCATAAATCTCCTGCTCCAGCTCCTCATACGAAATGTCTTCTTTCCCGATACGAAAGCGCTCTCGCAAACTCAAAATATGAGGAGAGGTCCAAAGCGCAGTAGTTAATTTCGCAGTTTCTAGGAGATAAGACAAAGTATGGGCCGTTTGGCCTTTGCCATTGGTTCCAGCGATGATGGTTACCTTAATCTTGTTTATTTGAGCCAATTTTACATACGACTCAAACAGTGATCTGGTCCGCTCAAGGCCAGGCGTAAAGATCTCCATCCCATAATTTTGCTGGATAAATTCCAGCAGTCTAAACTCTTTTTCTTCATTAAAATCAATCATCATGCTTCCATTTGGCCATTTTTATTGGCAGTTGAAAAGTGGCTTC
>Ga0066404_1000077_pt1 | contig 36094 bp, 29 predicted proteins | sample LakWasMeta4_LOW4_2_FD_59491 | JGI IMG/M metagenome (GOLD analysis project Ga0066404, IMG submission 59491) | Freshwater sediment methanotrophic microbial communities from Lake Washington under simulated oxygen tension - Sediment Metagenome 4_LOW4 | ecosystem: Environmental > Aquatic > Freshwater...
AAAGTTTGGAATACAAATTCTTTTGTTTTGGAGGCAGAGACTCCAAATTCAAAACTAAACCCGATGGAATTCAGTCCTGTAAAATGAAATTCACTTCCCAAGCTCAAATCAAATTGAAAGCCGGAGTAAGTGGTTTGATTAATTTTATTACTCAACAAGGCACCCATGCCGGCAAAATAGAAATTGAGCTGAGGTTCATCGAAAATATTGCGGTAAACCTTTAGTCCTACGCCATGGCCGCCGTTATTTTTGTCGGTGGAGAGGCCTGCGAGACCGCCAAAGGCAAAAGATCTGTTTTTTTGAGTTTTAAAGGAAAGGGCAGGAAAATCGTTTTTAAGCTGATTGCTCATCCCGAGCCCCAAGCGATGCATTTTATCAAAAGCCTGAGAAACCTGGGTAAAACACAGCAGAGACAACAAAATCACTCTCACGATTATTTTGGTGAACATAACGATTCCATCCTTAGAAAATTACGCGCTAAAACTATGCGTCAAGTTAAATGCCGTCTTTGGCATTTTAAAGCTTTTTTTTATTGTAACGAAGCTCTCTATTTTTGACAACTTAACAAAGCCTTTTTAGAATGAGTTTTAATATATTTTTAAACCTTTTAACCAGAGACCCCCCATGTCCAACACGACCACCACTGCTCCAAACCGCAATATCAACCAAATCGTTAACGAGGGAGACGTAGGGACGCTTATTTCTAAGAATAAAAATGCTCTTCTTGCAATCATCATCGCCATAGTAGTGGCAGTGATTGGTTTTGGTTTGTATGCGACTTTTTCTGACAAATCTAAAGCAACATTTAATTCCAAAATATACGCTTTTGAATCAACATCGCTAAAAGAGTGGAATGATAAATCTGACCCTAAGGCCTTAGTTCAAGGAATTAAAGATCTTCAAAAGGAAGTAGGGAACTATTCAGGATTAATTCCGCTGGTGATCAAGGCCAGTGACTCTTTATTGACTACTAATCATCTCAATGAAGCTCTTGAAGTTTTGACTATTGGTCAGCTCGCTTCTAAAAATGAATATGCTAACTATTTCATCCTAAGCCGTCTGGCCGTCGTTTACGAAGATTTAGGACAGGACCAAAAGGCTATTGAGACACTCGAAAAAATGAACAACCAATCGGTGAAGATTTTTGAAGGAAAAAACTATTTGGATCTTGGGCGTCTTTATTTAAAATCGGGTAATAAAGAAAAAGCTAAGGCAAGTTTCACTTACGTGGTAGAAAAAGCAAAAGACGAAACAGAGTTCGTCAAAATTGCAAAGTTATACCTCGCTAACTTATAGGTTATGGCCTGCCCTGCTAAAATTTAATTTGGATATATTAATGAATAAATTTCTTGTTGCCTGTATCAGCTTTTTGGCCTTGTCTCTAAGCGCTTGCTCCCAGCTGGCGGCCTATCGGCCAAAAGCCGAGACTCCAAAAAAGGCCGTTTTGCGACCGGTTTGGATTAAGGAAATGGATCCGGCCTATGAGTCGGGCAATCTTCCCATTGCTTTGCAATCCCCACTGATTCACGAAGGGATTCTTTACGTCGGACACAATTCAGGATCAATGCAGGCTTTTGAATTAGAAAATGGAAAACCTGTCTGGAGTGAATTTGATGGATCGACTTATCACGCCGCTCCTGTTGCCTATAAAGATCAAGTTGTTTATGGGACAGTTCAGGGAAGAGTGATTTCTCGTCATTACACCACAGGAAAAATTAAATACAGTGTTGATCTTGGTGCTTCAGTCGAAACTAAAGGCGTCATTCATCAGGGTAGAATCTTCTTTCACTTGAGAAACCATCAGATTTTTTGCCTGGATGTTGAAACAGGAAAAATTCTCTGGGGCTACAAACGTTCAGTGTCTTATCTGACCACTCTGCAACGGGCCTCGACACCACTGGTGTATAAAGACCGCGTACTTGTGGGTCTGGCCGATGGAACGCTGGTCGCACTTTCGGTAGACGAAGGCGTTTTATTATTTGAATCGAAATTATCGATGGCCTCAAAATTTGTGGACGTTGATAACGCTGCTTTTGTTTTAAATGATAAAGTTTACCTGGGGGCCGTGGGCGGATTTCTTTCGTTGATAGATCCTAATACCGGTAAAGTTTTAAGAAAAGGGGAGTTTGTCGCTTCACGTGCGCCTTACATGTATCAAAAAGAATTGGGTGAGCAGCTTCTTTTTGGAACTCCCACCGGAGATCTGGTTTTAACTGATAAAAATTTAAATATTCAAAACCAAGTCAAAGTTTCTGAAGGAGTAATCACTTCAATCGTTGCCTTTAAGCACGGGCTGGCGGTATCGACCACTGCTGGAGAAATTCTTTTTGTTGATCCGTTGACTTTAAAGGTGTCGGAGAAGTTTCATCTGGGGCATGCCTATTCGGCCGTTTTTGGTGATCTCGAAAGCCGAGAGAACTATTTGAGCGTTCTCTCGTCTCGAAATCGTTTATTCATTTTTAACTAATAGTTTTTAGCGAGATTCATCGAGCTTCTTTGATGAAATCAAAGTATTGATTGGCCCAATTGACATTGAGTCTCGCTATCACTTCAGAAGCATAAGTCATTTTTTTACTCTCACCACCAAACGAGGCAATTGAGCGACTGGCGGTTGTTTCTTTATCCTGACCCATAATCGAAGTCATCAGCGCGATATTGGAAAAAACGGTAGTTTTGAGAAGCGTATTCATATTTTTATTATCCGCTTCGAAATTATTATTTTTGATATGTGTAATAAGGTTCTCATAAATATAATAGTTATCACTTACGCCGTATTCACATAGCTCTCTGATTTCGGAATATGTTTTTGCCAGGTGAATATCCAGCGCCTTATGCACCAGTTCGTTGACTGCAAAATCGTTTAGTGACTGGCCTGAGCTTCTGAGGACGTCTATTACTTTAGGTGTGACTTCGTCTTTGGAAAGAGGCAGCAGTAACTCGGGTTTGCTCGCTACATAAAATTCATCAGTATATTTTTTTGAATCGTAAACGAATTTCTTGGTTCTAGGTCTCTCACTTCTGCCCGAAGCTGAAAATTTTTCATTGTGATTGAGCAGGCTCGTATGGAAATTAGGGCAAATGCTAACGGTGGGACCTACAAATTCCTGCGAGTAATTTTTGAGGGCCTCGTATTGGCCAAAGAGGGTTAAGAAATAAAGTTTTTTATTACTAGGATTAGATTCCTTTCCCCCTTCTTGCGAGCTTGGATTTTCGGGAGCTGAGGCCGGCGTGCGTCCTTTAGTGGCCGACTTAAATTTAAATTCCGCTGTTTTAATATCTGGAACCTGATTTTTTACCACCGCCTTGGGGCTATAACGTTCCATCTTTTGCTGGTAGCTCTCAGGTCCTGCACAGGAAGCAAGGATGGTAAGCGTAAGGGTGGCAATAAAAGCTCGGGGTAGTGAATTTTTTTTAAGGCCCATTTGTTAACTCCGTGAGAGCTCTGGAGTGATTCTCTAGACAGACTCTCTAGAGTCTCTATCGGAGTGTGAAATGAAAATATTAAGCGGTTGGTGGCAATGGTGGAAAATGCCCCGACGGATTCAGTTGAGTGCAATCGTCGGGGATACTTTAGAGATACATAGGAGATATAAGTAGCGAGAAGTCTAATTACCAGTTGAGGATGTAAGCAAAAACCAATGGGGCGACAATCGTCGCATCTGATTCAATAATGTATTTTGGAGTTGTTATGTCCAGTTTTCCCCAAGTAATTTTTTCGTTGGGAACCGCTCCAGAATAACCACCATAGCTAGTGGTAGAGTCTGAAATTTGGCAGAAGTAACCCCAAAGCGGAGTTGCTCGCTCTAGGTCTTGCTCTAGCATCGGAACAACACAGATCGGGAAGTCACCGGCAATCCCACCACCGATTTGGAAAAACCCAATGGATGAATTGGCCGAAGTTTCAGTGTACCAAGCGGCCAGACGAATCATAGTCTGGATACCAGAGTTGACGGTGTGAACATTTTTAATTCGCCCGTCGATATTGGCGGCGGCATACATGTTCCCGAGAGTAGAATCCTCCCAGCCAGGAGTGTAAATCGGAATATTTTTTTCCATCGCGGCAATCATCCAGGAATCTTTTGGATCGATTTGGTATTCTTTTTTAAATTCAGCATTTTTAAGAAGTTGCCAGAAATAAAAGTGCGGAGGATTGCTTTCATTGGCGGCATCAGCTTTTTGCCATTCTTTATTGATGAGTGCTTCGATTTTTCTCATCGCCTCATGTTCCGGAATACAAGTATCAGTTACGCGGTTCATCCCGCGCTCTGCCAATGCCATCTCAGCTTCCGCTGAGAGACCTCTCCAGTCTGGGATTCTTTGGTAGTCATTATGGGCGACTAAATTGAAAACATCTTCTTCCAGGTTTGCACCTGTACAGCAGATGGCATGAATTTTATCTTGGCGGATCATTTCGGCCAGCGACTTACCAAGTTCAGCAGTAGACATGGCACCTGCAAGGGTCACAAACATTTTTCCACCGCTCGCCAGGTGAGTTTCCCAACCTCTTGAAGCATCCACCACAGAAGCAGCATTGAAGTGTTTATAGTGCGTAAGCATAAATTCAGTAATTGGTCCGCGTTTCATTTTTTACCTCATTAAATAGGAGTTATTAATTTTTTAGGTAGGTATAGGACTTCAAACATTCCTCATAGAAATCGACTAATCTCACACCTTCGCGGGGATTAATTTTTCCTGAAGCGATTTGACGGTCAATATTTTTCTTCATGGTATAGGCCATGGCCTCCGGATTGTACTGCATTGCTGAGAGTACGTTTTCAGCACTTGAGCCTTTGATGACTTCTTCAATGTAAAAATCAGTTGGATCTTCATCATCACAGAAAACGTGAACTTCGTTCAGGCGTCCAAACATATTATGTAAATCTCCCATAACATCCTGGTAAGCACCGGTCATAAAGAGACCAATATAATAGTCTTCGTTGGGAGTCAGCTCGTGAAGCGGAAGAAGATTTTTTGTTTCATTGATATCAATGAATTTTGTAATCTTTCCATCAGAGTCACAAGTGATATCAACCAATGTTCCATTGTTGTGAGGCTTGATATTGAGTTTGGTGATGGGAACGATCGGAAGTAATTGTCCAATGGCCCACAGATCCGGAGCGGATTGAAAAATTGAAAAATTGCAAAGGTATTGAGGCGCAATCCCTTGATCGATATCGTAAAGGTTATCAGGAATAAATTCCATTTCCGGCAAGAGAGAAGAAATCTTTTTGGTGATTTTCCAAAAAAGAGTTTCAAGGCTCGCTCTTTCTTCCAGTTTTAAAATACCGAGACGGAAGGCATTCAAACACTCTTTTTTATAGTCGAGAGCATCGTTGTAGAATTCCTGGGCGTTTTCAATATTTAAATTGTCCAGAAGTTCACGCATATTGGAGACAAGAGTGTGTTCTCCAGCGATCTTGTTAGTTTCATAATCAGTGAAAGAGGTTTCGATTTTATCGATCACGTTAGTGATGACGCACGAATGGCGGGCGGTAATAGCGCGACCTGATTCTGAAACAATATTTGGATGAGGCACTTTTTCAGCGTCACAAATTTCTTTCAAAATATAAACGATGTCAGAAGCGTAATCATGCATCTTGTAGTTTACGGAAGAATCATTAGTCGATTGCGATCCGTCGTAGTCAACGCCCAGACCACCACCAACATCGAAATACTCAAGTGGAGCACCCAGCTGAGAGAGTTTTGCAAAAATTCTTCCACCTTCGCGCATAACTTCTTTGATGGTTCTGATGTCGGTCACTTGCGAACCAATATGAAAGTGAAATAGCTTTAGAGAATTGAGGCAATTTTCATCTTTTAAAATTTGAACCGCTGTTAGCATTTCAGCAATCGTTAAGCCAAATTTTGCTTTTTCTCCGCCGGAATCAGACCATTTCCCAGAGCCTTTGACTGCCATCTTGGCCCGAAGCCCAATCATCGGTTCGACATTCATCTCGCGCGAGAGTTTTAATATTTTGTAGAGTTCTGAAAATTTTTCGATAACGACAATGACTTTTCTTCCCAGCTTGTTTCCTAGCAGGGCCAGGCGAAGATAGTCTTCATCTTTGTAGCCATTGAGTACAGTCAAAGCATTCAGGTTGTCGTTAAAGGCGAGAACTGAAAGTAGTTCTGGTTTTGATCCGGCCTCTAGACCGTAATCATAAGGAGCTCCTGCATCGACGATTTCTTCGACCACTTCACGCATTTGATTAACTTTAATCGGGTAGACGCCTTTGTACTGGCCATTATAACCAGCTTCTTTAATCACATCTCTAAATGTTTCGTTGATCACTTTTACTTGGGAGCGAAGTATATCGTGAAAACGCACGACAATTGGAAAAGGAATATTTTGGGCCTTCATTTCTTCCAGCACTTCAGCGATATCAATCCGCGGTCCATTTTCATCTTGATTGGGAAGAACACATAAATGTCCTTGATCGTTGATGTCAAAATAACCATCACCCCATCTGCTGATATGATAAACACTGTCAGCTTCTTCTTTTGTCCAAGGTATATTTTCGACTAATTTACTCATTTGTTTTTACCCTAAAAAAACACAACCAAGATTACGATTTTGTAAGGCCAAAATGTAGCGTATTTCCACTGACAGTACAATTGGTAATTACAAAAAATTGAGGTCTGCGACAACGGGATAATGGTCTGAAGGCAGGGCGTAGCGCTGGTAGGATTCTTTGGGGTAGGGAAGGGCAACTCCGTGGGAGTCACGAAAAAGATAAATACCTGAATCTTCTTTTTTTACATGAGCATGTAGCTCCTTGGGCAGTAAAATATAGTCGAGTTGGTAGGCCTCGCGGGCACTTTCTTTGCCAAAATAAAAGAAGGATAAGCGCTGTTCATAGGGCTCATTGGTAACTTCCATTACGTCTTGGAGGTCGGTCAATTGGTAGAGATCATCGAATTCCGGTTCTTGTAAACCTTTTTGGGCGCTGCCATTGAGGTCTCCGGCCACAATCACTGGAACCTTGAATTTGAACTCGGCACGCAGTCGATTATAAGTTTTAACCAGGGCCTTTAATTCCGCCTTTCTTCTTTCTTTGCCGAGCCAATCGACGCCATCGCGATCCCATTTGGATTTGAGATGAACCAATAAAATGATCATAACAACTTTTTGGTCTTTGATTAATCGGAGCTCCGAAATATCACGCGAAAATTTATGAGGAGGATAAGCAGGAGCTTGGCCCGGAAGTTGCTTTTTATTTTCTTCAATTTCAAAAGCATAATTAAATTCAATAGAGGAATGGGCGTGGCTCAAATGCTCAAAGCCAAAAGGCGAACTTTTTTTAATGAGATATCCCATCTCAATTCCGCGGTCGGAATTACCTTTTAGTAGAGCTGTATAATATTGGGAGTCCAAATATTTTGTGTTGAATAAATCAAGGCTATCGAGTCCACCCATTTCACAAAGCATGGTGACGTCGGCGTCGATTTCGGAGATGGTTCTGGCAATCCATTCGATTTTATCAACCGGTTTTTTAAAACCATCGCCATTTGGTCCGCTTAAGAGAAAAAAGTTTTCAACATTAAAAAGACATAATTTCAATTACAGCTCCAACCCAGGAGCATTGTTTTGTAGCTCTTTGAGGTTTTATCCCAAATTTCTTTGCAATAAGTTCCTTGATAAAAATTAGGGCTTGGTGCCTCGCGATTAAAAAGATCTACTTGCTCTTTGCTGCAAGTTCCTTCCTTGGGAGGCGCGGGGCTGGTTTCGTTTTTGGTAATTTGAAATTTTCCTTCTTTGTCGATGAAAAGACCATAAAACATCCCTTCTTCTTCCCGCAGGAAATAGAGACTTCCGTCTTTCGAAAAGAGAGGGGCATCTCCTCTGGGCACGATGACCGAATAGGGACGATTGGCCGCATCCAGCAGGATCGCTCGGGAGAAAAAGACGTTGGGCACTTCTTTGAGCTCGTGGGATTTAAAATTTTTACGAAAGACTTCGGCAATATAGTATTTATTGACTGATTTAGAATGCTGCTTGCAGGGGGAATCCCATAATAAAATATTGGGTTGAAGACTTCCTTCTTCTTGCGCCCAGCCGCTGACTGGCAGTCCGTATTCCGCCTGCACAAATGCATTCAATCGCTGTTCATTGATTTTTCCTGCAGAATACTTTTTGAGTTCATCAATCCATCGCTGGCGATTAACGCCAGTTTCTTTTTTACAAAAAGCATTTTCCGGACAACCGTCAAATTCTATTTTTGAATATTCCAGCGCGAAACCTGTGGTGCACAGAAAAATAAATGGTAAATAAAGCCAGAACTTCATTGGTCTTTGTCCCTCAGTAATGTGCTTTAATTTAACCCTATTTTAGACAGAAATTCTAAATTTATTTTTGGCTTTGGCCCAAAAGTTGAGGGAACTATTTTTTATTTTTCTTCATGGCATCAATCCGCTGTTTTCCTTCTTCAAATCGTCTTTTTTCATCGACTGTTTCGAGGATAAGCTCACGGACCTGGATGGGGCGGCCAATATCATCAAGCGCCACAAAGACCAGGTAGGCGGTGGTGGTGTGACGGCTGATGCCAGTAAAAGGATTTTCGGCCAGGACCTTGACTCCGACTAACATCGAAGATTTCCCGACATAATTGAGGCTGGCCTTAATCAGGACATGGTCCCCAATTTTAATCGGCGCTTTAAAGCTGATGCCATCGACATGTACCGTAACCACTGGGCGATTGGAATGTCTTTCGGCCACCATGGCAGCGGCCATATCGATCCACGACATAACCACCCCACCAAAGATTGAATTTTGGGGATTGGTATCGTTGGGCATGACGAGGTTGCGCATTTCGACAGCGCTTTCACTTACTTTTTTGGGATCACTAAGGTTTTGCATGAAGGCCTCAATATTGGGTTCTGACCCAAGTATAAATCTTTTTCAGAAGAAGTGAAAGCACCAGTGCCACAAACAGAACGACTGCCAGAGTTGCTCCCGATGGCAGGCCGTAGGTGTTGGCGATCAGAATACCTAAAACGGCAAAAAAGGTAGAAAAGCCCACGCTATAAATAAAAGTTTGTCGGACGTTGCTGGCAAACTTGAGAGCAAAAAAGCCAGGAACCAGTAATAGCGTTTCGATCAAAATGGTTCCGGCCAGCTTGATGCTGGTGACGATCAGGAGTGACAATAAAATAAAAAAAAGATAATGAAAAAATTTGGCATTCACGCCGGAAGTGATTGCTCCCTCTTCGTCGTAGGTGAGAAAAAGCCATTTTTTAAAAGGTATAATAATCAGAGGTGCGGTAATGGCGAGCAGCCCTACCGAGAGAATAAGATCTTCCCGGGTTAAAAGCAGGATATTCCCAAATAGAAAGCTTAATAAATCAGATTTACTCTTGGCAAAAGAGGAGTGAATAATGATCCCCAAGGCCATGGTGGAAGTGTAAAAAATTCCAATCAAAGAGTCGGATGGCAATTTTTGGCGGTAAGTGGAAAAGGCCAAAAAGAGGGTGCAGATGACAGTGATGAGCAAAGTGGTGGCAAAAATGGAAAGGGAGCTTTCACTTGAAAATAAACTAAGGGCAATCGCCAGACCTAAGAGCGTGGAGTGGGAAATGGCCGACCCCATGAAGGCATTTTTTCTGGCGATTAAGAGCGGAGAAATTAATCCACAGGTCATAGAGAGGAATAGGGTTCCCAGCAAAGCATATAATAAAAAATCATAATGCAGAAAATCTTGAAGTGATTGGATGAATATCATTTTTGTTTGCCCCGCAAGAGTGAATGGGGATCTTTATTGGCAGCGTGATGGTGATCATGGTCGGAGCATAAATGATGGTCTGCGCCTGATTGATCTTTATGATTGTTCAGATCATTTTCATGAATCAGCAGGTGTTCAAACTCACAGTGATAAATATCTTCCAGAATATTTTTAGTTAAAAGATCACGGTGATCATGCCAATGAAAAGTACCATTCAGGCAAAGAATCTTATGGCAGTTGCGAATGGTTTGAGTAATGTTGTGATCGACAATCATCACTGCCGTTTTGTCGCGGTTTTTTATTTTTTCAATAATGGCGAGAAGCTGATCTTGACCATTGCTATCGAGTCCCTTAGAGGGCTCGTCCAAGAGCAAAAGTTTGGGTTTATTGATTAAGGCCCTGGCCAGTAGCACTCTTTGTTTTTCGCCACCGGAGAGTCTGGAGATCAATGCGTCTTTTTTGTGATGAATTCCAACCAATTCCAGCAGCTCATCAATTTGATTAGGATTTTCTGCGAAGTCTTTTTTATTTTTATAAAGTGATTTGGCAAAGTCCATGTACTCGTAAACTTTCACCGGTAAAATGGTATTGAGTTCACTGTTTTGAGGCACGTAGGAAAATAATTCAAAAGGGTAAGTTTTAAAATCTTTGGAGTTTTTTTCTTCAAAATAAAGCTCACCGGATTCCGGTCGCAGGAGTCCGGCGATGATTTTCATCAAAGTGGACTTTCCACCGCCGTTTGGTCCCAGCACTCCCAGGCTTTCTCCGGCCAAAAGAGAGAAGGAGATGTCTTTAAGAATAGGAGTCTGGCCATCGTAGCTAAAACAAATTTTATCAGCTCTCAAAATGGGAGTTTGGTTGCTCATGATTATTTCTCTACGCTCTGGTTTAATTGATTGGCCAGTTCGACTAGGACTGAAAAAGGATTGCCATCCAGACTCTTGGCGCTATCAATTTTAATCAGTGTATCGCTGGAGCGAATTTTATTCAAAACATTCGCTGGCACATGGATACCTATTTCTTGGACCCAAATCACTCGTGGAGCTTTCAGGGCATCGTACATTTTTTTAACTGCAAGCGGTCCGCTTTCTTCGTGATGAGATGAACCTTTGATTGCGATAATGAGATGAGCTTTGTTGTTGCCCAGAGAGTTCATCAAGGGAAGAAGGGCATCATGGGTCAGGATGACCGGTCTGTTTAATTTAGCGAGCGCATTGGAAAGAAGTTTTTCGGCAGAATCTGTCTCACACTTTTTTATTGCTGTGAGCTTGTGGCCAAGTTTTATCAATTCAGTTTCCAGTTTTGATTTCAGTGAGCAGTAGACCTTGGGGTAAAGCCAGAAATGAGCAAGCGTCTCGGCGCTGGCATGGGGATAGAATTGATTGTATCTTTCATCCAGGGGGAGGCCAATCGTTTTTGTGGCCAGAGACTTCGAGCGTTGGAAATTGATTTTTTTAATCCAGGGATTTAATTCATTTGGTCCGGTAAGCAAGATCGGAGCACTGATCAGACTTTTAATTTCACTGATGCTTGGTTCATACTCATGAGGATCGCCGCTAATGCTGACCAGAGTTTGCGTTTTGAGATCGGTGATTTTATTTTCGAGGGCAATTCGATTAAGCATCTTGCACAATTCAGCGTGGGAGCAAAAAATGGTGCTTTCAGCAAAGGCGTTCAGGCTTAATAAATGGAGTATAAAAATTAGTGTTAATTTCATGATTCTGGCCAACCTATCACAAAATATAACGCTCTGAAAATCTATTACTTGCAGTAGTAGTGGTGATTCCATTTATATCCGCTATCAAACGGCACTTTTCCGAGGTTGGGATCAGAAGTTTGGAAGTCCAGAACTGAGTCAACGATACTCAGCGGGAATGATTCCTCTAGGTTGCCGCTGGTTCCCGCTTGGACGGTGTAAGAGCCAGAAAATGGCTCTGGGGGAAAGGTCCCAAAGGCGCCGCCGCTCTCGATAGTACCGCCATCGCAATAACTCATGCCTAAGGCCTCGAGTTTGTCGTAAGTAACTCCGCGGAATTTTGGTTCGCCGGTAAAAGCATTGAAGTCTATGTTGTCGTCGGTTCCCTTGATGGCGAGGCCTCCGCCTGGTTGATTGTCGCCCACACCTTCACTGGAAACAAATTTATTGAAATAGACATTTAAATCCGTGCCTCTTGGGAGTTTACAGGTCGATGTTTTTCCATCGCTGCTGGTGGCAGCATAACCGGAACAGCACTTGGCCGCAGAGCTGGTGGTTTTTCCAAGCGGAGTGCAGCAGGCGAAATCGGTTGCGGAGAAAACGGCCGCGTGATCCAGCTTGTCCTGATAAGTAAATCGCTTTTCAAAGTTACCATGGCCCACGGTCTCGGCGGAGCTAGCTGAGTTGTCAGCATTGTAGTCATCAATTGGATCAAAAGTTGAATAACTCAGAGAGTTTTGCACAAACCCATTCGCAGGTGTGACGACATCCGATCTAACTTTTAGCGATGATTTAAAAATTCCCGGCACAAGTGCATTTTGATTGTTGTTACAATAAAGAGGTTCATAAGTGATTTGGGGAATACCAATCAACTCCAGGCGAGCAAGCTTGCTAAGGTAATAAAGAGCGTTTCCTGGCTCCGCCACTAGAGTTCCTTTCGCCGTTTCTACCGGTTTGAAGTCGATAATGATTCCAGCGTATTTCCAGCCGCTATAGACACCGGTGGTCGCAGCGCGAACGATCATTACGGGACGATTGGCCGTTTTGCTGGCATCGCTGACGATACACCACTTACTAGTGGTTCCGGCGATTTCATTAATGGGGTAAACCCCGAGGTTGTAATTAATAACAGCACTACATTCCGCTGGCGTTGCCAGCTTCGCGGTGATGTCTTCCAGCTGAGGAACGCCGGGAGAATCGTAAAAATATTTAATATAAACTTTATTAATGAAAGGAACAGTTGGAGCAGCAGTGGTTCCATCGTCCTTCCATCCGACATAGGCCGGAAGGTACATTTGCACACCATAATCAAAATCTTTATTGGTGAAGAAGTTATAGGCCTTGTTGGTCTTAGTATCCACATCGTAATTAGTTGGAGAAAAATAATAAGGAAGTGGAGCATAAGGAGCATCCGTATTGAGCGGCTGATACCAAGGCGATGAGCCATCGACTGGATCAGAATTCGGAGTGGTATCAATTCGTGAATAACCACTTGTCGGCGCAACTAATAATCCATTCGGGTCCCCTGCGACTTTAATCGCCGGATCATAAGCGTTTGGAGCGAGGATCACAAATTCATTTGAGTCCTGAAAAGGAATTTGCATACAACCACCGATGTCCGGTGATTTACAGAATTGATCATACTCGCGCTGATAGCTGGTTGGATGGATATAATCAGCAGTAAAATTAGCGTAGGTTGAATCAGCAAGGGGAGAACGGAAGTTTAAACAACTAAAGTTATTTGAATCAATACTTAAACGATTTTTAACTTTCCAATCATGAGTCCCGTCGGCAAATTTTCTAATCCATCCGCCACCACAGCAAGTAAGTGAGCCGGTTTCGTTGACGACTTGCCATTGATTGGCGGCCGGTTCGGCGGAAGCTGAAACCTTAGGGATCGCCGTTGGTTTCTCAATTGCCACTTTGGAAATAGTGTAACGAGAATAGCGGTTGGCAGCTGCCGGATTAGTGTAAGTAAATCGATTGGTGATCAAACTTTCGTTGCTGCCGGCATTCTCTGGAATGATTGATTTTGGTCCTTCAGTAACCATGGTAAAATCTTTTCCAATTTCTCTGCAGCATCGATTGTCGCTTAATTTATAATCAAAATATCCGCTGGTTCCTTGCGCTGGGACGGGAGTTCCCTGACCACAGACCAGAGACTCGCGCCAGTAAGATTGCTCACCGGTTGTTCCACCAAAATATTTAATATCGATAGAACCCACGGCCTCTTCATGCATTTTGTTTGGACCGCAATCAAGATCCGAATTACAAATCGATCCGGCCCTTCTAAAGCAGGCATCTTGGGCCAGTACTGGCATAATAATATTTTGTAAGTTTAAAAGTGAGAGTCCTTCAATATTTTTAAAAGCAGAAACCGCAGTTGTGGTGTGTTTAGCTTCGGCCCCACACGAGTTTTGGGTTTGTTTTTGAGTAAGCAATGTAAGCACCAATGAATTGGGATCAACATAATTTAAATTATCATCAAAGGCCGGGCAGGTGACAAAACGATTCGATCCGGTCGCAGCCGAATTACAAGATCCGATTTGAGAAATATAATCCGCTCGCTTTGATGCGTCCGGAGTGGAGTGAGCGGAAACATCAGCGCTGGTCAGAAGTCTGCCTGGGCGACAAATTCCCATGTCGTCGCTATCGGTTGAAGAAAGGCCGATGGCGCTAGTGGAATTGTATTTGATATTGGCGATGATTTCACTAGAAAGGGTTTTAGTGGCATTGGCATAATGCAGTGGGCGGCCTAAAATATTGGCCTCCATTCCAAAAAGAATTTCGTCCAGCTCATTAGGAGAGCGAACCAGTTCATCATTGAATTTATTTGAACCGAGTGCCGCACAGTAAAAATTAGGAGCGCAAGTTAAGGCCTTCTTGTTCGAATCATTGAGGGTGGCATAGTTGCGTTTACAAGGAGCACCCTGGCCGCGATATATACATCTTTTAGCATTGGTAGTACTGATGGTGGTTTGAAGAATATCAAAGAGCGTTCCGGTTCGTTCCTGATTGGCAAGTTCATTGGCATCACTATCGAACAGTGGCCATTTTGTTTTTAATTGTGAAACGTCGGCGCAGGTGTATTCCCAACCCAATTGCGAAACACATTCAGCATCAACGCTACACTGGTGGTATTTCTGACAGGTGGCACCTGTATTTTGACGAGAATCCAGTAGGGTTAGATCGGGATCGTAGTCGTAATCGGCCGCGGTGTTGGCCGAAAAATCCGGAATGATATTGACGATCGTATCTGTTTTATCCGCCAGATCCAGGAATGAAGCGTTAAGCGCCAGGTATAATTTTGTACTGGTGGCCGTTGCTCTTCTTCCTGTTCCAATGGCAAACCAGGTGATTCCATCAAATGAGCCAATCAAAGCTCCTTTATTGAAACCATACCATTCTCGCTGGTAGCCGTTGACGTAAAATGCGGCCTGAGTTTTTAAACGGTTTTTTCTTTGGGTCTGAGTGTTTAAATTTTTCTGATGAGTTAAGGGCAGCATGGTCACTGGCACATAACAAGCTCGACCAAACTTGGTATCTTCATAGTTACCAAAAGTAGTGTTGGCCGAATAGGTATCTCTGGAAGTTGTATGGCCGGAAGCCTGAAGTCCAACTCCGCGCTGACTGGTGGGATGAGCGGAGAAGGTTTGAAACCAGGAGTCTTTTGCACACTGAGAGCATGGTGTGAAATAGCCGCTGGTAGCAGAGAGGATATAGGTTTTACCCAACTCGACCGTCACTTGTTTGGCCGGAAGAGCGTTGTTGAGATCGATAGACATTTTTCCAATGATAGAATTGACATTGAAAATTCCGTTTACCGGACCCACTTTATTGTATTCATCTAAGTAATAAAAATCGTCACCTTCCTGGACTGTGTTTGAAGTCAGAGGTTTTGATTTAAGGCCCGAGATGTCGTCATAGTTCACATTTTCTGCTGAATAGAAACGATGAGGAGCACTTCGATTGGGAACACTTACATCTAAATTGGTAATCGGTCCGATTGGACTTGGCGGCTGGGGAGTGTAACAAGTAAAATCGGTGATATTCGCAAGGGTCTGAAGTGCGCCCGTTTTGTATACCGGCATAATTCCCCAATCAGGACATTTAACTTCCATTTCAGCATCGCTGGCGGTGCAACCGCATTTGATAGCGAGTTTCTTTTTGGTCGCAGCATAATATAAACTATCGCAAGTAACGGTAGAGTATTTTGCCTTTGCTTCAGGACTTAGGCCGATCAAGCTGGCGAGGAAAGTATTGTCATCTTGATTAACATAGAATGTGTTGTTGCCTTTGCTTTCGTAGTCGGTCAGACATTTCCAGTCACTGGAATAGGCATAGACTCTTTTTTGAGCATCACTGACTGGAGTGGTCGATGGACCACTGCTCACCGGCGGAGTGTGGGCGATATTAGAGCAGATATAATAAATATTGGGATAATTAATAAAGCTCAGTGGATTGGATGCAATATCCTGTTTTGCCTGGAAGTATTGAGGATCTTGTGAAGCATTGGTTTTTTCACTGGCGTCTTTTACACACTGACCTGAAATACAACAATCAAATCCTTTGGCGCCACAAGAGGCATTGGTGCAACTGCTGCTGGAATCAGTGCTGTTGGACTGGAGATCAACTCTGATAAAAGCGGAGGCCATATCTAATTTAGTGTACTCAATTTTGGCCAGGCTGGTGGCGAGCGGACTGCTCACTCTTTTTGCTTCATAAAGGCCGAGCGTCTGAGTTGTAACAAGGCCAGTGCATGTTGAACAAATGGCAGGGAGTGAAGGCGCAAAACTGGCGGGAAGAGTTGAATAAGTGGTTGTATCATTACAAGCGCTGGCATTATCGACACTGCTTGGGATATCAATTCTTAACAGTCTCTCAATTGCTTTGGAAGAGGTTGCCACATAAATAGGAATAGCTCTGAGTCGCACTTGCTTATAAGTCGCAGAGGCCGAAAAATTTCCGACCATACAATATTGTTTGCGATAATATTCAATCCCGCTTTGATCTTTGGAATTTAAAAAATCATGCACATATTTTCCGCGAAGATAAATAATATCCTGGCTGTTTTTATTGATGGTGACGGTGCCGGTAATTTTGGCGGTATTAAACCAATAGAGATTTTCATCAAGCGCAAAAGTCGGATAGCTTGCACCTGAGGTAGGAGTCTTGCCATTGCCGGTGGCAGTGGCCGAAGAGGCCAGAGAGCTCTTGCGTGTATTGCTTGGGGCCTGGATACAGCCTTGAAGCAAAAGGAGGGTGAATAAAATTAAATAACTTATGAGAGTTTTCATCAATCTTCTTATCGTCCTTCCTCTATAGAGTACTGAAAAGAATTGAACTTCTTGGGGATCACTAGGAATATTTTACCCTCAATTTCAAGGTATCTAGCTGGAAAAACAGCTACAATTGAGTTTTTCGCTAAGGTATGAGAATCAAAAGTTTCTTTCTGATGGGAGAAAAAAAGCAAATTTTTCAAAATGATTGAGTTCGCCACAAAAGAGGGGCATCTGCTCCTTTTAAAAACTAAACCCTTTAGTCGGCAAGTTGGTTGTGGCGGTAGGAAAATAACTTCCTTGGAAGTAAGGTATGGTCATCCATGGTGAGTTGGGAGAATAAACGTAGTTCATTTGCTTTTGGTAGAGCGCTTGATTGGTCATCATGCTGATCTGATTGGTCAGCTGAAAATTTCCCAGCCACACTGGATAGATGGTGTTTATACTCTGGCTTAGGCCTTCACCGAAAATACGGGCATTGCCTTTCTTTTCGTAAACGTCATAACCTCTTTTTGAAGTTTTGCTGTACTCCACCCAGTATTTTTTATTAAATTCATCCCACTCTTGAGTCTCTTTAAGATGGGCGATTTGATTTGATTCAGAATAAATGTCCCTGCAAATCGAACTAGTGACCGCTGATTGCGGGAGCGAAGTATTCTGGCAATAATTTTTATAAACTTCGAGTTCCGATTTTGAAAATGGCCCGAGTTCACCTCGTTGGGTGGAAATAGGAGTATTTGATTTTAATTTTCCGATGACACTCGAGAGTCTTAAATTTAATTGTCCGAGCTGACTTTTGTCGCTTGGTAGATTCGTTCCCATGTCATTTTCATTCAAACAAGGACAGGTAATATTTGAAACAATATCTTTTTCTTTGGCGTCTCTGCAAGTTCGCATGTATTTTTGGGCCACGTACTGTTTCATCTTTTCAATTGATTCGATATTTCCTTTGTCGTTGACCACTTTATCCAGGCGGCTGACAGCATCTTGCAATTTTTCGTTATTAATCGATTCTTCGTTTTCAAAAAAGGCAGAAATACTTTTGGAATATTTAATACAATCTTGTAAATTGAATTCTTCATTTTCTTTTTGAATACAAGCGGCCTTATAGGTTTCAATTGATCCTGCCGATATTTCCAGTTTTTTTGCTTTATCACCGTCTAGGGCCAGTTGCTCCTCCAGAAAGTTTGCGACATCACTGGCCTTGGAATTCATTAAATTTCTTATCTCTTCTTTGGTTTTAGGAGCTGAATCCTGAACTTGCTTAAAAAAATCATCAAACTTCTCACCGGCAAAATCTTGTTGGACTTTAGTCATTTCGGAGGTGAGAACTGTCTTCAAGCTTTCTCTGGTATTAGAATCGCTCAATAGCTTTTTACAATGAGTATCATCACTCATGTTAGATAAGCAGTTGGTGATGGTCGCTTTGTCGTTGCTTGCCGCCAGCGCCGCAACCAGATTAGGGGAGTTGTTGATCAGGTCGCCTAGGATTTTATCGGGGGAAATTGGCGATGGAATCGAATTGTATATTTTTTGGAGATCGGCCCTGGCGTCTTGCTGCTCTTCGATGTTGCCCATGGCCTGATAGACATTGCTGAGTGTTTTATCTAATCCTTCTATTTCGTTTGAGTAGTCCCAGATTTTTTCATTGATATGCTTGCAGAGTTGAGTATTGTTTTTATTTTCTGCGCAAAGCTGGCGAATGGTCTTAGGTGGCATCCCTGGAATGCTAGGATTTAACCATGGGGTTTCAGTTTTGGCGATCATGTTAACTGCACTCATCGTCATTGAAGTTTTCAGCAGAGTTTTAAAAGAGTCCAGATTATTGCTTATATTTTTATCGAAGGATCTTTGTCTGTCTTTAATTTGCTTAAAGGACGCCGTGAATTCGTCGCGGATTTTCAAGAATCCACCGATCAAATTTTTACGTGCATTGATATCATTTATTTCGGCCTTTATTTTATTGATATCATCGACTTTTCCAAGGCTCAGTTTATCGAGTTCGCTGATTGCTTCTTTGGCCTTTACATTGCAAAAATTTAGAGGGGAAGAAAAGGTGGTAGAGGGGCCGTCGAGATCTGCTCCAAAGCTTGAGTGGAGGGAGAATCCGCTCAAGACCAATAGTAAAAACAGTTTTTTGGGCATCATAAACTTTCCTCTAAAATGAACTCACTTTAGTTTATCGGCGGCCTGAGTGTTTTACTAAAGTATTATCCACTGCTCAGCTGGAAGTCGTCTATTCGGGATATTAGTATTAGGGGCTTTGAGAAGATGTGCCTTGAAAGTGGGGCAATCTAGCCGTGGCCGGAAGTCATGAAGGAGTCGTGGTCTTGCAGTCGCTTTCTTTTGTCTTTTTGGGTGCTGAAGAATTCTTCCGAAATTTTCATGGTCTCCGAGAGCTCCGGCGTTTTGAAAACAAGATCGCGAAAAGAGCTGACGTTGTTATAACCTGCGGCCATCCAGATCAGATGTTTTCTGACAGAGATGAGTTGAGTGTGTTCGCTATGGGCATAACCCGCAGTGTACTCCACCAATTTTTGCATCACTTCGAAATGATCTTCGGGAGTAAAAAATAGGTCTTCCGACTCGTTGATATACGGCTCTAGAAATAAGAATGGATTGCGAAGTGGACCTCGTCCCAGCATCAGCGCCGAACAGTTTGTGGTCTTCATTTTTTCTCTGACAAAATTAACAGTGTGGAGATCCCCATTTCCAATGATGTCTAGCGGAGCTTTCGCCCCCAATTGCTCCAGCAATTGCCAATTGGCATTGCCGGTGTATTGCTGAGATCTGGTTCGCCCGTGGACCGCAACGAACTCAATGCCTTCTTCTCGTGCGATGTGGATTACTTCCATGGCGTTGACAGAATCGTGATCCCAGCCCGTTCTGATTTTGATGGATAGTGGAATTTGAATCGATTTTTTTATTTCCGCAAAAAAGTGTCCGAGGGTCGAAGTATCTTTCAAGAGCGAAGATCCGGCACCGGTCCCCACTACTTTTTTAACCGGGCATCCCATGTTGATGTCGATAAACTTCGGTCCGAATTCTTCCGCCACTTTGGCGGCCTGGGCCATCGCCTCCGGACTCTCACCAAAGAGTTGGAGCCCCGTATTCTTTTCCAGGGGGTCAATCTTCAGCATCTCGTGGGTGCGAATATTTTTGTAATTGATGCCGTGACAGGAAATCAGCTCGCTCACCGTTCCACCGGCCCCTAGGTCTTCCATTAATAAGCGATAGGGCGCAGTTCCAATACTGGACATTGGCGCCAATAAGAGGGGAGAGTCAAAATGGACCGAACCCAATTGGACCGGAGTTCTGCGCGCCTTAAGCAGATCGATTTTGCTTTGAAGTTCTGAGCTGAATGGGGCATTATGTTTTGTCATCATTATCGACTCTGTGTAGCAGGTTCGCAAACTTTCAGTCAACGAGTGAATGCATGGGCCCAAAAGAAAATATTATGCCAACGGGTCATATCGTTTTTGATCACGATGGCACCTTGGTGAAAACAGATGTAATTCCATATGTTTTATTTGATGGAATTCGCGAACTTTTAAGTGAGTTAAAGTCTCAGGGCCTCGAGCTTTATGTTTGGACTAGTCGCCCCCGAAAATCGACTAAGGAAAGCCTGAAAAAATTTGAAATTCAACATTTTTTCACTGATCTTTTTTGTTACGACGACGGTCTTCCTAAACCCAATCCGATGGGACTCGCCCATCTGACTGAAGGGTTTCCCAAAGATAAAATCCTTCATATTGGCGATAGCTCCACAGACCTGGAAGGGGCGAAGGCCTATGGCATCGAAGTGGTTCTTGCTTGCTGGAATAACCCGGATCAGGTAGATAATTATAACGATTTAGCAGATTATTCCGCACTTAATTTAATTGAGTTGCGCAAAATCATAAAAGGGAAATTTTATGTTTGATACACTTAGCGAGAAATTTTCGAATGCTTTTAAATACATTCAGGGAAAATCAAAAATCTCAGAGGAGAATATTGAAGAGACGCTGAAGGAAGTTCGAACCGCCTTACTTGAGGCCGACGTCAATTTTAAAGTGGTCAAAGAATTTGTTAATGCGGTTAAAGAAAAGGCACTGGGAGAAAAAGTCATCAAGGGAGTTAATCCCGGAGAGCAATTCGTCAAAATCATGCATGATGAGTTGGCGAAAATCATGGGAGATGCCAACGAAGAAATAAATCTCGAGCGTCCGGGGATTGTTCCTATTTTAATTGTGGGTTTGAACGGTCAGGGGAAAACAACTTTTTCCGGAAAGCTTGCTCTTCACCTGAAAAATAAAAAGAAAAAAGATGTCTTACTTGTCCCCGCTGATACTTTTCGCCCGGCGGCCAAGGCCCAGCTTCAAACTCTGGCCCGTCAAATTGAAGTTGAGTGCTATGATTCCGATTTAAATCTGCACCCAAAGGATATTGTTTTAAAGGCCATGGAGTACGCTCAAAAGGCCCATAAAAATGTGGTGATCATCGATACGGCAGGACGCCTGCATGTCGACGAAGAACTGATGGGGCAACTTAAAGAAGTCAAGCAGGCCCTTGAGGTCTTTAAGCCTGAAGTCTTGATGGTGGCAGATGCGATGACTGGTCAGGAAGCAGTTAATGTTTCCAAAACTTTTCATGAGGCCATTGGCGTAACAGGTATCGTTCTCTCTAAAATGGATTCAGATGCTAAAGGTGGAGCGGCCCTTTCCATTCGTCACGTAACAGGTGTTCCTATCCGTTATGTATCGATGGGGGAAAAGATGAAAGACCTCGAGCTCTTTCATCCCGACCGTCTGGCCAAAAGAATTCTGGATATGGGGGATGTGCTCTCGCTGGTGGAAAAAGCACAGGAAAATATCAACGAAAGCGACGCTGAATCAATGATGAAAAATTTCCAGAAGGGAAAATTTACCGTTGATGATTTTTTAAAACAAATGGAAATGATGAACTCGCTCGGCTCAATGACTTCTATCCTGAAGATGATTCCCGGAATGGGAGGCATGCTTCGCCAGTTGGGGGATTTAAGCCCGGCCGAAAATGAAATGAAGAAAATGAAAGTGATTATTTCTTCCATGACCAAAGAAGAGCGCCAAAATTATAAAGTCATCAAAGAATCGCGCTTGAAAAGAATTGCCAGTGGCTCAGGATCGACTGAAGCCGCTGTGAGCGACTTTATCGGCAAGTTTAAGCAGATGGAGCAAATGATGGGGGGCCTCTCTTCAATGATGAAGGGCGGTGGCATGCCGTCATTGCCGGGCATGGGGCCGCAAAAAGGATTCCGTCAGGAGGCCGGTGCAATGCCACAAATGCCAGGTGGTAAACAAAAGAAGAAGAACAGCAAGGGGCCGTGGGGCAAAGGCTACTTTTAACAGGGGGGCGTATTGCCAACTTTTGCATTGACTAATTAAGCCGTTCGATTTATTTACTTAAAACTGTTTTTTTATTTTAAAGACTTAGATAATTCACAAAGATATTAAGTGACACATTTTAGGAGAATTAGATGTTAACTGTTAGACTCTCACGCGGTGGAAGAAAAAATGATCCTGTTTATACAATTGTCGTAACTGACTCTCGTAAATCTAGAGATGGTGGATTCCTAGAAAAATTGGGCCAATATAACCCACATGATACAGCTTCATTAAAAAACGTAAAAGTTGACCGTCTTAAAGCTTTGGTTTTGAACGGTGCAACAATTTCTGATACAGTAAGAACTCTTCTTAAGAACCAAAAAATCGCTCTTAACTAATTTTTAGTTTTTCAGATTTTTTGGGAGACTTTCTATGAGTGAATTAAAAGACCTTATTACTTATATCAGTAAAGCACTAGTCGACATGCCAGAAGCCGTTGCGGTGAATGAGATTGTCGGAGAGCAAACAACCGTAATCGAACTTAAAGTTGATAAAACTGATTTAGGGAAAATTATTGGCAAGCAGGGCCGTACGGCAAGATCGCTAAGAACGATCTTAAACGCAGCCTCGACCAAGCTTAAAAAAAGGTCAGTTTTAGAGATAATTGAATAATTATTTCAATAACTTAAGTAGCTGATAACAGAATTATGAGTCATATCAAGGAGGGGCAACCCTCCTTTTTTTTTTCTATCTATCCTAAAGTTAACCAAAATTTTGATTTTCTTCCCATTCTTAAAGGAACGGCCTTAGTATTGTAAGTACTACAAATTAGGAGTTGTTTTTTGAATAAAGGCCAAATTCCAATATTAATTGTTGATGATGAAACCGAGCTTCTGGAAATGTACCGCGAACTTTTTGGGATGGATGGTTTTGAGGTTTTTACTGCCGCCTCGGCCCAAGAGGGGCTGGAGGTCTACAAAAACCACCAAGACATCAAATTGATTATTTCCGATTCAAACATGGGAGATATGTCGGGCACACAATTTCTTAAAGCACTCAAGGGTGCTTATCACACTATTCCAGTTTTCTATCTTTCCACCGGCTCGCTGGACCAAACGGAGGAAGATGTAAAATCACTCGGAGGCCATGGCCTTGTATTGAAACCTTTTGATCTTGATGAAATACTGATTAAGATAAGAAAAGATTTAAATCTCTAAATTTTAAAAACTCATGGAAGGAGTGTATGAATCAAGAACAACAGGCGCGAGCACTGGCCTTAGAATTTATATCCATCAGCAGACAGTTTCGCTTAGGGAGTCTGCCCACCGAATCACCTCACCCTAAAACCCTAAATCTTTCACACGAAGCCAAGCTTAATTTAACCAGCGCCATCGAATCCATCCAGGATATTGATCGCCACGTTTTTTTTAAGTTGAAAAATATTCTTCCAGAATTAAAAAGTCTGAAGGCCGATATTTTGGCAACCCTGAGAGCGGATGGCAGAATCTTTTTATGTGGTTGTGGCGCCACAGGGAGATTGTCACTGGCGCTAGAGACCATCTGGCGAGAGCAGCATAAAGGCCTGCGGAGTGAAGATAAAATTTTAAGTGAACAAATCATCAGCTTCATGGCCGGAGGGGATGTCGCTCTTATTCATTCAGTTGAAAAATTTGAAGATTTTCCTGAGTTCGGCGAACGTCAACTTCGGGAGTTGGGATTCCGCCAGGGAGATATGCTTATTTCTTGCACCGAAGGGGGCGAAACTCCTTTTGTCATTGGTGCCACCGAAGCTGCTTTAAGCATCAGTCAGAGACCTCCTTATTTTCTCTACTGCAATCCAGACGAAATACTAGTTCAAACTGCTGAACGCTCAAAAAGAGTCATTGAAGATACCAGAATAAAAAAAATCAATTTAACGGTGGGGCCGATGGCCCTGACCGGCTCGACCAGAATGCAGGCCACGACTATTTTGATGTATGCCGTTGGGTTGTGTCTTTGGTTTTACGATAAAGATTTTAGTGAGATTGAGCGCGAACTCGAACGCATGATAAAATTTGTAGGGGACGTGAAGTTTGATTTTTTAAAATCTTTCATTGAGTGCGAAGCAGATCTCTATAAAAAAGGTGAATTTCTTCTTTATGAAACTGATGGGAAATTAGGGATCAGCATTTTAACAGACACCACCGAAAGATCTCCTACCTTTAGTCTGCACCCCTTTGAAAATCAGAACGACCAGATTAAAAATCCTTCTCTGTCTTATCTCTATTTTCCAACTTCTGAGGACACAATCAGTGCTTGGCATGATTTATTAGGACGAGCTCCACGTACTTTTCATTGGAGCGAGGTCACGGCCCAAACCAGCGCCGAGCGATTATATGGATTTGATTTCAGCAAGAATTTAAAAGTGATGAGACCGACCTATTTAAGCGCACCACATGCTCATTTTAAAATTACTTTTGATGAAGGCCGAAACTCAATCCTTTTTTGCTTGAAAGACCAATCCTACCAATTGCCATTGGGCGAACTTAATTTTCTTTCTGCTCACCTGGTGCTCAAGATTGTCCTTAATAACTTATCAACGCTGGTCATGGGCAGAATGGATCGTTATGAATCCAATTTAATGACATGGGTCCGTGCCAGTAATAATAAGCTGGTGGATCGTGCGGTGAGATATGTAGATACTCTATTGAAGCAGAAAGGAATTGAAGTTCCTTATGAGGAATTAGTTCATGCCTGTTTTAGAATTAAAGACCAGATTCCTAGAGATCAGTCGCTGGTCTTGACGATGGTGCGCGAATTTAGTCCTTAAGACTTTTTATTTTGCTCGATATTTTTTTCGTCTTCAGTTTTAGTTTTCATGCCCTCTTTGAATCCTTTGATGGATTCACCGAGGGTTCTTCCAAGTTGAGGAATTTTTTTGCCGCCAAAGAAAAGAATAACGATGGCCGCGATAAGTATTCCTTCTGTTAATCCAATTCCCATATAAAATCCTGTTGAGTTAAGTCTATTAATAAAGTTTGGCGAGATCCATTGAGTACTTGCCGGGAGCATAGTTTAGTAGTCTGAAATCTTTTAGCTCCTGAAATTTTTTATTGGCCGAGCTATAAGAAGCGAAAGGGAAGATGGCAATTCCGCCACGAGGAGTGAATTCACCGATCACTTCAAGGTATTGAGGCTTAATTAATTTCACCAAATCGTCACATATTTTTTGGACGCAATCTTCGTGGAAGTCGCCATGATTTCTAAAACTAAAAAGATAGAGTTTCAATGATTTGGATTCCACCATTTTTTTATCGGCAATATAGTTAATGAAAATTTTGGCGAAATCTGGCTGGCCGGTTTTAGGACAAAGTGAAGTGAATTCCGTACAGACAAAAGTGGTCCAGGCGATTTTTCCCGGGTGTTTGTTGTCAAAGGCCTCAAGCAGTTCTGGCGAGTAGGTGCTTGGATACTCGGTGTGGGTTTCACCTAGTTTGAAACTTTTCAATTCTGCGGCGTTTCGACCTTTTTGTAATGTCTTTGTCTGGGTATTTTTTTTTGCCATAACCGTACTTTTGCACCTTTAAGAGTCGTTAAGAGTAGTTAAATCGCGTCCACTTTGATAATACTTATATCATTTTATACGAGAGGAATAAAGCTGTGAGTGAAGGAAAAACCAAAGTCGTCTTTGTTCAACTGGGCTCGCCCAAAAGTCCGAAAGTCTCAGATGTCCGGGCCTATCTTCGAGAATTTCTAGCAGATCCGAGGGTGGTGGATATAAATCCCGTATTGTGGAAGATCATTCTTAATTTGTTTGTCCTGCCTTTTAGACCCAAGCGCTCTGCTTTTTTGTATTCGCGCATTTGGGATGGGCAGAGCTTTCCCCTGATTACCATCACTCGAGCTTTCACCGAGCGCGTCCGTGGCTTTCTCGCCCAGGAGCAGGTGGAAGTAAACCATGCTTTTTTACTATCGGAGCCCAGGCTGAGCGACGTTTGGGATGGTTGGGAAAAAGAAATGAATCCCGCCACTAAACTAAAAATTATTTTTATGTTCCCCCAATATTCCGAGGCCACTATTGCCTCCGGTCTTGATGCTCTTGGTAGCGAAATCAAGAAGCGGGTGAAAATTCCCGAAATTAGCGTCATCAGCAATTTCCATACTTCCAAAGCTTTTATCGACAATAGCGTTTCGCAAATCGAGCGTTATCTCGAAGAATTCGCCCGATCGGGGAAAAAAATCGATAAACTGCTGCTGACTTTTCACGGCATCCAAAAAAGAAGAATTAACGATAAGGGCGATATCTATTATCTTCATTGTTTTGAGACTTTCACTCTGCTTCGCTCTCGGATTAAAAATATTGATAAAGAAAATATCAAAATGACTTTTCAATCCCGTTTTGGATCAGAAGAGTGGTTGACTCCCTATACCGAAAATACGGTGGTGGATTTGATTAACCAGGGCGACAAAAATCTGGCGGTTTATTCTCCCAGTTTTGTGGCCGATTGCCTTGAGACCCAGGACGAATTGGCGGTGGAATTAAAAGAGACCGCTCATCAATTTGGGGGGGACATTCATTTCATTCCTTGTTTAAATGATAATGAGCAATGGTGTCGTGATTTCGCTCGTTACGTTGAAAACCAATGCCTGGCAGGGTACGAACAAAGAGCGAATGATTTTTATCAATTAGAAAAGCATCACTATCGGGAGTTCGAGGATATGTCCGCCAAAGAATTAAAACAGAAATCCATTCCTTTGACACCAGAAGCAAAGGCTTCCATTTTTATTGTGGCGCTGACCATCTTTTTGGATCTGGTTGGTTTTTCCATCATTTTTCCGCTTTTTCCTGCCTTGGCCAAACACTATTTAACCGTCGATCCCAATAATATTTTCCTGAAAACTATTTTTGGCTCAATCCAGGCAATCACTAATTATACCGCCAGTTCCACTTCTCTTTTTTCCGGAATCGTTTTGTTCGGAGGAATGTTGGGTGCCATCTATTCGGCCCTGCAATTTATTGCCGCTCCTCTTTGGGGAGCATGGTCAGATAAGATTGGAAGAAAGCCAGTCTTAGTGCGATCGATGGCCGGTATGGCCGTGGGGTATGCGATTTGGATTTTTTCAGGCTCGTTCACCCTTTTAATTATTTCGCGAATTATTGACGGTATTATGGGGGGAAATATTTCCACCGCCACTGCGGTTGTGGCCGATGTGACCACCAAAGAAAACCGATCGAAAGGGATGGCAATCATCGGCGTGGCCTTTGCCTTAGGCTTTGTCGTTGGTCCTGCGATTGGTGGAATTCTTTCCTTAATTGATTTAACCCAAATGTATCCACAGCTTGCTGATTACGGGATCAATCCTTTTTCGGTGCCCGCCTTTTTTGCCTTTGCACTTTCAGTCTTCAATACCATTTGGATAAAAAGAAAATTCATTGAAACATTGCCTCCTGAAAAAAGAGGGATTGTTTCAACCGAACGAAGTGCCAATATATTTAAAATTTTTAAACCGCTTCCTTACCCAGGAATCAATATTATTACTTTTAGTTATTTTCTATTCCTTGCCTCTTTCTCAGGGATGGAATTCACTTTAACTTTTCTGGCAGCAGAACGACTCAATTACACTTCAATGCAAAATGCCTACATTTTTATCTATATCGGATTCATTATTGCCTTCGTTCAGGGTGGAATCGTCAGAAGAAAAGCTTCAAGTGTCGGCGAGAAAAAAATGGCAATCATTGGAATGGCGGCGCTTATTCCTGGGCTTCTCTTAATTGCTGCCGCCTATTCCAACAAGATGCTCTACAGCGGTTTATTTTTCCTGGCGGTTGGCTCTTCGATGATCATGCCTTGCCTTACGAGTTTGGTGACTCTTTATACTCCAGGCCATGAGCAGGGGAGAAGTGTGGGGATCTTCAGATCAATGGGAGCATTGGCCCGAGTGGTTGGACCTATTTTTGCTTCGATTGCCTATTACAAATACGGCGCATGGGCACCCTATGTTTTTGGATCAATGTCTCTCTTAGTGCCTATTTTATTGTTAACCAGACTTCCTGATCGAGACCCAACAGAAGAGCTGGCCTAAGTTTAGCAAAGAAAGGGATTATGCTTTTTTTCCTGGTAAATAACAGTCGCAGGCCCATGGCCTGCGATCACTTTTGTTTCATCAGGTAAAACTAAAAGCCGCTCCTTAATAGATTTTATAATTAGTCTGCTGTCTCCCCCTGGTAAATCAGTTCTTCCAATCGATTGTTGAAAAAGCGTATCACCGGCAAAAAGCTGAGGGGTATCAAAATACTCACTATAAAAGCAGCACGAGCCTGGAGTGTGGCCGGGGGTGTGGAGAGTCGTCATGAAGTTTTTTATTTCAGGGTCTTCAAAAGAAAAAGTTTCGCCATCTTGCAGATGAGCATCGAGCGGCCTTGGCGTTCCAACTTTCTGGCCGAAAAATTGGCCCTGTTGCGGGAGCATATCGTAGAGAAATTGATCGCCCTTATGAAGATGCAGAGTCGCATTGGTGGCAACACTGATTTCACTGGATCTCCCGATGTGATCAAAGTGGGCGTGAGTATGAATCAGCTTTTTGACAACGATATTGAGCTCTTTGATTTTTTTCATAATCAAATCCTGATCATTGCCCGGATCAATGATGATCGCCTCGCGGGTGGTGTCTGAATAAAGAATTGAGCAGTTACATGCATAACTTCCAACGGGGAAAGTCGCTAACTGAAGAGAATTTTTTTTTAGGATATTAATGTGAACCTCGATGCTTTCTAACTAATTAAGCCACCTCTGGATAATACTTTAAAAAGAGGAGCTTCTGAACCCTTTTGAGTTCCAAGAAGTGTCAAAGCAGCTAACAGGGTGTGAAATTCTTACACGACCCATCGCGCCAAATCGTTTAAACCTCTAAAATAGACAAATAACTACCTATTTCTAATACTTTAGCAGAGGTTTCTATGAAGAATTGGTTGATACTCCTTTCGGTCCTTTCCTTTAATCTCAAGGCCTCTGAGCTTGATCCTTTTAAAGTGACGGTAACTGAGTCTCAACAGATTAAAATCCTTAATCATGGCCTGGCCTCGCTGGAAGAGCGTCTGCAAATGATTGAACGAGCTCAAAAATCCATTGATGTTGAGTACTTCATTTATAATCTGGATAAATCGGGAAAGATTTTTTCTCAGGCCTTAATCCAAAAAGCCCGCGCCGGCGTGAAGGTGCGTATGTTGCTGGACTACTTTATGGTGAAAGGACAGTTTTCACCCTTTTTCGCTCACGAAATGGAAAAAAATGGAATTGAGGTGAAGTACTTTAATACAACTTCGACCCTCAATCTTTTTAGCGGTCAGTACCGCAATCACCGCAAAGTTTTATTGATTGATGGCGTAGAGGCAATTACCGGTGGAAGAAATATTGGGGACGAATATTTTGACTTGCGAGAGGATTTCAACTTTCTTGATCGCGATATCAAAATCACAGGTTCAGTGGTGGATTCGATTCAAAAAACTTTTGATCAGGTTTGGGATTCCGTAATTTCTAAAAAAGTAAATCGTCAAAGAATGCCTGAACTTTCAGATGTGGCCTATAGTAAAGAACACGGAGATAACGATACGTTCAGATTTGAGCAGGATTTGAAACAATGGAATAAAAAAATTACTAAGGCCGTCGAGTTTTTAACAATTTCGGATGAAGCAATGGTGGCCGAGATTAGGGCCAAAGGAAAAGAAGAGCTGGCCTTGGAATACTCAGGGACTTGCGAGAATATGACTTACAATTCCGAGTATCCGATCATCGGGAAAAAGAACCGCTCAGAAAGAATTATTAAGCATGATCTTGCCGAAAGAATTAGAAATGCAAAAGAATCAATCGTTTTTGATTCCCCTTATTTTATCGTTGATGACGAATCCAAAGGGGCGCTTGAGCACGCACTGGAAAACAAGGTAAACGTTAAACTTTTAACAAATAGTTTAAATTCGACTGATGCTATCTATGTTTATGCCGCCTTTGATAGCATTATTAAAAAATGGGTGAACAAAGGTCTTGAGTCTTATATTTTCAAGGGAGGAGTTCCAGAGAATTATACAACCATGACAGAAGAAATCTCAGGCGCACGTTTTGGGGTCCATGCTAAATCTTTTGTCTTCGATAAAAAAGATGTCATCATTGGAACTTTTAATTTTGATCCTCGCTCTGCAAACTTGAATACGGAAATGACGGTTTCTTGTGATAACAACCCAGAGCTTGCTAAGATTGTTCTGGATGATATCGAAGGAAGAATGAAGGGTGCGATTTATCTTGATTCGGCCGAGACAGTTGATGAAGCACAGTTTTACAACACTGGATTTTGGAAGAAGGTTGCTTATTACCTCTTCAAGGTTCCATCTAATATGTTTGACTATCTTTTATAGGAACTTGTCTAGGCATTAGATTTTAACTAAGAGCTCTCGGGCGATATTGAGGCCCGAGAGCTCTTCGAGCTGCTCGAATCCTGGTACAGGATTAAATTCTAAAATAAAAAAATGGTTGGCATCAACGATTAGATCGACCCCGCAATAATCCAGCCCGCTGAGTGCTACTCCCCGAAGAATTTCTGCCTCAATTTCTGGGCCCAACTTTTTCAAACTCTTTAAGCTTTTTCCGGTTGATCTTTTTGAATTTCCCCTAAAATCCAAGCTGTCTATCTTTCGTTCAATAATGCCAACGATTTCATTTTTAATAATGAAAATGCGCCATTGCTTTTTATGTTCAATAAAAGGCTGGATAATGAATTTCTGATCTTTCATGGCATGAAAGGTCTCCAGCAGACTTTTGAGCGATTGATTGCCCTCTACTAGATTAACTCCGATACCTTGATTGCCACGGGACATTTTGAGAATGTATTTTTCATTTAGACTTAATGAGGTAATCGCCTCCCAATAGTTCTCATTGAGAGCGCCCCGATAACTTATCGTTTTAATCGCCGCGAGCTTGTGGCGATTAAAAAATAATGACTGGCGATCTTTGTCTCTGAACATTTCGGCCGAATCCAGGGGATTGGTTACCTTAAATCCATTCTGTTGATGATACTGCGAAACCAATAAGTCAAAATCATCATAACGAATTCCGGTGGTGCGATGAAAATAGAGGCCGGAGTTGTTAGCGTCGCCAGTAGGCGGGCCTGAGGGCAGCTGGTATTGGTAAGGATTAAGCCAAGAACTTGAGTATTTGAGTTTGCGAGCTTCGCTTATCAGGCGCTTTGAAGTGTAAAGCTCAGGTGCTTCGCTGGCCACAATAACCGTTTTATTTCTTTTTTGACTCATTATTTTACCAACGGGAATAAATTCTAATGCTTGAATTTTTAGTTTGATGACAGCTATAATAGCACATTATGAAACTTCGTCATTCCCAAATTAAACCCTTCTGTGCTGCTTTACTGCTAATGTTTACGTTAGGAGCACTGGCCGAAGAAAAGAAAACATTAACACCGGCCCTCAGCAAGTATTGCAATAAATTGGATATCAGTTTTAAGAAATACCGATGGGAGAAAAGTGACTGTGAAAACTTCGACTGGATTCACGTCCGTAATTCGGTTCAGGGCGATCCATTGCCGTGGATTGTTTTTGGTGATGCCAACGACGAAGGGCAAGCTTCTTTTAAACAAAAAGATGTGGCCATCATCATGTGTGGGGTTCACGGTGACGAAATTACGCCTATCAAATTCTGCTTTGATATAATGAGTTATTTGAAAACGGTTTATAGCGATCCGGAAACTAAAAAGGAATTCGCCAACAAGATTGTGATTGTTGCTCCCTTGGTTAATCCTGATTCCTATTTTAAGGCCAGACCCTCCCGGGTTAATGCCCGTGGAGTGGATGTTAATAGAAATTTTCCCACCAAAGACTGGGCCAGTGATGCCAGAAGATTGTGGATGTCTTCTTTTCGAAAAGATAAACGACGCAATCCTGGACTGAAGGCCAGCTCCGAGCCGGAAGTTGTCTTTCAGATGAACCTGATTAAGCGTTATGGACCGGATAAAATTATTTCAGTTCATTCACCACTGCAAATGATTGATTACGACGGGCCCGGCACGGTCATTATCGGCAACCTCGATGGGAATAAGGCCCATGAGCTTCTGAGCCGCATGAGCAAAGATGCCGCCGATTATCGAATCGAAGATTATCCTTTTTTTCCAGGCTCCCTTGGCAATTGGGCCGGAAAGGAAAGAGATATCCCAACTTATACCCTCGAACTGCCTACCTCTGATCCTTCCAAATCTGGCCAGTACTGGGCACAGTTTAAGTCGGCCATTCACAATGCGATCGCTCACGAGTTGAAAGAAAAGAGCGCGATTCAAAATGCTGAGAGTTCTGAAAAAGCAGAGGAGCAGAAGAGTGTTCGTCCGGACGAAAATGCCCTCAAAGCTCAAAATACAAAATCTGCCGAAGTCGCTCGGATATCTAATGAAGTAGTGGACTAGGTATCTGAAAACTCTGATTTGCAAATTATTATTGGCATAAAGCTTAAGTTTTGGCCCTTTGGACTCGATAAGACCTATGAGAATTAATATCTCTTGGTAAGGAGTCTTCATATGTTGGCCAGTTTTTCTGAGTTTAAATTCTATCAGTCATTCAGAATTCCTGTTGAAGAAGCCGATGATTTAAGGTTTCTGGTGCAAATCGAACGAAGTCACGGATCAACAGAGTACATTGATGATGCCAAGCTAATCGATATAAGTTTGACCGGTTTTGGTTTTGCCACTGCCGAGCGAATTTCGGTTGGTAAAGAGCTCACGATATCGCTTCAATATAAAAAGCATCACCTCGATTTAACGGGTAAAGTTGTTCGGGCATTTTCTCAAACACTGGATGATCAAAAAATTATCTACGGTATTGAGATTGACGAAGACAAATCCATTTCAAAATTTCTTGAACACTATATTATGGGTTTTTCTTCAGAGCGTCTTAAAGATTGCTTAGTTGATTCGGCCATCAAAGAGCGCTACACGAAGGCCACAGATGGTTTTGAAGTGTTCTCGTTGCTCTTATCACTCTTTAAAGACATTACCCATTTTGGCGATAAAGAAGGTTTTATTGAATCAATGTTAGAAGAAGTTATTCGTATCTTAAATGCCCAAAGAGCTTCTTTGTTTTTAATTAACCCTGAAACTAATGAACTCGAGGCCATTTGTGCACTGGGGATCAGAAAAGAGCAATTGAAATTCGATTATCGTGTTGGAATTGCCGGTTCTGTTTTTACCACTGGCGTGGCACTCAATATCGATACGGTGCATGATAGTACCCGTTTCAATGAAGCCTTCGATAAAAAATATGGTTTCGAGACCAGATCAATTATTTGTCATCCGATCCATAACCGTGAAGATAAAATCATTGGTGTCATCGAAGTTTTAAATAAAAGAAATGAAGACCGCTTCACGATTGAAGATGAAAAGACGATGAAAGTTTTATCGCTTATTTTTTCATCGGTCTTTTATAACTTCACCCCAATGTCTGATAAATCGACGATCAGAAGATTTTCGGGACCATTCGATAGAAAAAATGCCTTGATTGGTAAGGTTCCCCACGTGAGTTCTCTGCGCAGCACGATCATGAAGCTAAAAGATATTGAGGCCCCGGTCTTGGTTTACGGTGAAAAAGGGGTAGGGAAATCGCTCTACGCAAAAATTCTTCACGTTGAAGGTCAGCGTGGATTAAAGGCCTTTGAAGTGGTCTACTGTGAAGATAAAGATCAGATCCAGGTTGAAAAATATCTTTTTGGACCCGATGAAGCAGAATGTAAGTTGATTGCTTGTCAGGGTGGTACTGTTCATCTTCATGAGATCTGGGCGCTTTCCATGAAAAATCAAAAGATGCTGATGAACGTTTTAAAAGAACGCCATATCCCCGGAACAAAATTTAGTATGGATGTTCGCATTGTCGCGACAACCACTAGAGACCTGGGGGTCTTGGTGGCAAACGGCGAATTTGACCGTGATCTTTATGAATACCTGGCCAAAGCAACGGTCTTCATGGAACCACTTCGCAGACGCGGAGATGACTTCGAATTGCTGGTCGATTATTTTTTAAAAGTAGAGTGTAAAAAACAGGGCTTGCTACTTAAAACATTTGCTCCTAAATTAATGGAGAAATTGAAAAAGTATGACTGGCCGGGAAATATCAAAGAACTAAAACTATCTATCGAGCGTGCGGTTCTTTATAATCCCAAGGCCCATATTATTACAGATATTGATATTCAGGATTCGGCCTCTCCGCTGGTAGACATTTCTGAAAAGAAAAGAATGTTTGGTGATTTGCCCTTTGTCAGTGACCACAATATTGCTTTAAAGGACCGCTTGGCGTTGGTTGAGCGCGAAATGATCCATGCTGAAATTAGACGAAGCAATGGCAACAAGTCAAAGGCCGCTAAAGAAATGGGAATCAGTAGAGAAGCGCTTCGTAAAAAATTATTAATGAGCTCAGATATTTTAAAATCTCTCAATCTCTCAGAAGAAGAGCGCATGAGATTTCAAAAAGAGGACGACGAGTTTGCGAATGCCGCTTAGCGGGGAATCTTGTGGAGAGCTTGGAGATTCTAGGTGACCTTTTTAACGACATTTTTTTCACATCTTAATTTTAAGGATCTGATCGATATTTTTATCGTGACGATCCTTATTTACCAATTGTTATTAATTGTCCGTGGTACTAAAGCGGCCCAAATGATTGTGGGGCTCGGTGTTTTATTTTGTCTTTTCTGGCTGGGAATAACTTTCAAACTTTATTCCCTTAACTGGGTGCTTGCCCATTTTTTCGATTCCTTTTTTATCATTGTGATCGTTCTTTTTCAGGATCAGTTCAGAAGCGCTTTGGCATCCGTCGGGACCAGACGAAATCTGATTACGGTTTTTGCGAAGGACGAGTACGATTTTGAAATTGATGAAGTGGTGGAAGCTTGTGGTGCCCTCTCGCGAGAAAAAATTGGGGCCTTGATTGTTATTGAGCGAACTCATGGTCTGCTCAATTTCGTCAATACCGGAACACGGCTCGATTCGCGTATTCATTCAGATATTATTTATTCTATCTTTGAATCGAGTTCATCGCTGCATGATGGGGCGATTATCATTCAAAATGGCAAGATCTCGGCCGCTGGATGTTTTCTCCCGCTTTCTAAAAACTTTGACATTGAACGCCACCTTGGAACTCGCCACCGAGCGGCCCTGGGTCTGACTGAGGTGACCGACGCATTAGTGGTTACAGTTTCGGAAGAAACAGGTAAGATAAACTTATGTGTCGAAGGAATATTCTACCTTTGTAAAACGGAGAAAGAACTCGGTCAGTACTTGCGCCACATCTGGAGTAATGAGAGTCTGGAAGGTACACTCCGGCCGATCAAGACGAAAGATATGGTTCGTTAATATGAAAATAATTAAGAAAATAATAAATTAAATAATGAAAAGAGAAACTGCCCAAAGACATTCACTAAAAATTATCGCCATCTTTTTTGCAGTGTCGTTGTGGTTCTATGTCTTGAATAGTGAGCCAGTTCAGATTGAAAAAAAGCTCACCATTAATTATATCCTTCCTAAGGGCTACACCATTGCCAGTCTCAGCGAAAAAGAAGTCACCTTAAAAGTGAAAGGTTCAAAGGCCTTTATTCAAAATGTATTTTCCAACAAAGAAAAGCTCAATGTGGATTTGAATCCTTATTTTGTTTCATCGGGGAAATCTTTTAAGGTTAAATTTTATGCCAGTGACGTCAGCGTGCCCTTTGGAGTCGAAATTATCGATCTCTCTCCCAAGGAGACCACGATCGAATTAGACCGGATGGTTATGGTGGAGATACCGATTAAGGTGCAGTATATAGGCGACGCGCCAAGAGATCGTAAAATAAAAGAAGTGGTGATTGATCCTCAGAGCATTATGATTTCGGGGCCCATTGAGATTTTAAAATCCATCTCGCGTCTTGAAACCGCTCCGGTAAATCTGGCGTTGTTTAATAAAGACGATGGGAGTACAACAATTTCGCTGGCGGATTTGGATCCACGCTTAAAATTTGAAGAAACACCTAAAGTAAAACTTAATTATAAAACTCAACTATTGAGTCCTAA